>Ga0182016_10000416_pt1 | contig 53527 bp, 41 predicted proteins | sample 712S2MmetaG_FD_120491 | JGI IMG/M metagenome (GOLD analysis project Ga0182016, IMG submission 120491) | Permafrost microbial communities from Stordalen Mire, Sweden - 712S2M metaG | ecosystem: Environmental > Terrestrial > Soil > Wetlands > Permafrost | place: Sweden: Stordalen | collected...
GACTTCATGATCCAGGGTGGCGACCCAGCCGGCAGCGGCATGGGCGGTCCTGGCTACAAATTCCAGGATGAGACCAAAGGTTCGCCGCACAAGTTCGACAATCCCGGCAAACTAGCCATGGCAAACTCCGGTCCCGGCACAAACGGAAGCCAGTTCTTCCTCACTGTGGCGCCCACCGACTGGCTCACCGGCAAGCACACCATCTTCGGCGAAGTGGTCGAGGGACAGGACATCGTGACAAAGATTTCAAAGGTCCCGCGCAACTCAAGCGACAAGCCCCACAAACCCGTCTTGATCGAATCGCTGGTGATCGAGCGCGTCTAGTTTGGTGTCCGCGAAGTTCCTGACAATAATTCGGATGTCATCCTGAGCGTACCGGGGTCCCCGGCGACAGGTCTTCGTCGCTGGGGTGATAAGTCGAAGAATCTGCTTTGGGTCCTTCAGTATTCTTGATAACAACTTCAGGGACGGGACACTAACTTAAGTTGCCTAAACAAATCAATCCGAAAAGAGGATGCCGACAATTTTGAGCCGGCATCCTCTTTTGCGCGAAGTTCCATTCAGACCCAGCGACGGAACAGCTATCCAACAACACCGCAGTTCAGCTTTTGACCACGCCGCTCGGAGAGATCAGCGTAAAAGTGACGCTCCCTGCCGTGCTCCTCTTGTGCGGTGTGCCTCGCGGAATGATCAGCATGTCCCCCTTGTTGAGCGTCACAATCGCCGCATTCTCCGATGCGGGAGCGAGCCACTCCCCTGCCTTCGGACTGTGCGCCCCACTGGGCGTGCCACCCAACTCATACACCGTGGTTCCATCGATCACCTGCAAGATGTGGTCGCGCCCCTCATGCCACTCAAACTCCTTTGCGCTATGCGCTGTCTCCGTGGTCAGCACAACGGAAAACTCGCTGCGGGTAGCAAGGTTGTTGTTCCCAGGCGCGGACTGCAACGCCTTCACGTCACTCAAAATCGTCTCCGCCGAAATCAGCTGAAAGGGCAACTGCCTCGCGGCCCCTGACTCGCTCCCAGCCTGGGTCCCGCTTTGCGCTCCAGTCTCAGCGAATGCCGTCATCGCACCCGCCACTGCGAGACCGGCCGCAGCCGAAGCCGACATAAGAAACGCCCGCCGATTTGAACTCTTCAATCCCTCTTTGTCCATCCCAACCCTCCACAAAAAGTAAACCATCCACTCGCATACGTTATCAGCCAGCGGTGGCTGCCTCCACTGCCGCATTATCCCCGACCGCTCGAAAAACAAGAACGGCCCCAGATGATCCGGAGCCGTTCTGTGTAACAACCGAATCTGACCCGAGCCTACGGCTTTGGCTTGTCCGCGGGCTTTGTTGCTGCAGCAGCAACGGCCTTGCCCGCAGCGGCCTTCGGCTTCCAGAAATCTGGATCTGCCTTGATAACAGAGTCGTCCATGTAGCTCTGTTTCGGATTAATCGCGAACAGCTCGGTGTGGCTGTCGTCCACTGTGTCGGCGTAGAGCTGCTCAAACCGCTTCCAGCCTTCCTCGCCCATCGCCTCGTGGAAGGCCTTGTCCTCCGCGAAGCCGTGATCGATATCCGCCATCGAGCTATCCGCGGTCAGGATCAGGTAGGATCCGCCATCCCCGCCATAGACCAGGTTCAGCATCGCCCAATGCGCGCTGGTCCCCGCCTTTTCGTTGGCCGCTATCACCATCTTCACAAGCTCTCTCCAGCCGCTCTCGTGTCCGCGCTTCACATGGTACTCAGAGATCTCCATGTAGCGTGCATGCGAAATATCTGCGTGCGGACGATAGCTCATCTCGGGTGAGTTATAAAAAACCGCCTGGTCCATTGAGTCCAGCAACTCGCCATCGGCAACCGCTGCACGCTCCAGTTCCGCTGAGAGGGTCGCGTTCTTGTCTACCGACTTCATGTCTTTTTCCCATGCATCAAACGACGCATACCAGGTCAGGTAGATAGCTCGGTTCTTGCCGGAAAGCGAATTCAGAGCCAGGTAGTGGGTTGGCTCTTTGGCACGGGTCATTGCCTGGACAAACGCGCTCTCCGACTTGTCGTGCAACGCCCCGCCTTTTCCCGGCTTCGTGAACTCACGCGTAATCTGCAAAACATTCGGCCACGGGCTACTGGCTGCCGGCGTATCCTGTGCCCCGGCAAAGGTGCCTGCTGCAATCAAAACCGACATAGCAAACGCAAGTGGGCTGATCTTGTTCATGGTGAAAGTTCCTCCCGAATGTCCTTTGAATGCGAATCCGAAAAACTGCATACCCCAGGAACCGCGTCCTTCAAAGGCTGAAAGGATTATCGTGGCCTGACCGATTGAATGTAAAGAGGCATTCCATGAATCTATCTATGCAGAGAACACTTCACCGCCTCAGCAAAGCCGCTTGCTTCCTGAGAAAACTATCGCCCCAAGAATCGCGCTCAACTGAATCGTGAGTGCAAATCTCTAGGTGATCGGTTGAAGGGCGTTCGTCGGAAATGTGTCAAAGCTCAACTTGGCTCATCAAAACTAAGTCTTTGTTCCTGTGTGGGACGCTCATGCTCGTTAGACGTTGGCGGGATTCGGATCGGGCTGAGCGGGGGAAATCAGGATGGAAAGCACCTTCGACGCCAAACCCCCAACTGGCCCTGGCAACATCTTCGTCAGCGATTCAAATCGTGAGCGATCCTCTTCTTCAAGAACGCGGAATAAATAGAACAACAGGAAGAAGACAATTACCGAGGCGAGTCCGCCGAGAATAATTCCCCACAAAGGTGCAAACTGGATCGCAACATAGTGAGCAGCAATCGAAGCAACCGTACTGATGAGCGCAACCTTGCCCACAAAGAGCCACGGAAGGCGAACCTTATACAGATTCATGCTGACTGCCCACATGATGCTCACCGCGGTTATCTGAGCTGCTCCGCTCGCAATACATGCGCCCACTGCGCCGTGCGCTCGAACCAGTGACCACGCAACACCAATATCGACGATCCCGGCAATCACAGTAGACCAGATCACGAAGCTTTGGCGCTCGTGGCTTTGCAGGATGCTTTGTGCGGGACGGATAAAGGCCTTGGGCAGGCAAAGCAGCGGAGCTATCGTTACAACCGCAGCGGCGCCTGCCCACTTGGTCCCTAGAATGCCAAGCAGGGCAGGCACTGCTAGAGATACAGCAACAAAGTGCAGCGGAACTGCCATGAGTGCCAGATAGCGAAACGTGGTTGCGGTTATCAAGGGAAGCCGCGACTTGTCGCGACCGAACTGGACAAATATCGTTGCCGCCGTTGCCTGGCCAAAAATCGTGGAGACAAGCAACAGTCTGTCGGCCATGCTGAATGCGGTCGAGTAATAGGAAATCTGGTTAACGTCGGGGTTAAGCGGCTTTAACAGGAAAACTTCAGATCGCTCCCACACGATCATGGATGCGACCATGGTGGTCACGCTCTGCCACGCAAAGCTGATCATGCGGCTACGCAGTCCGGCTGGCTGGATATGCGTTGTCTCCCAGCTCATGATTCGCTTCATCGTTGGGAGAAAACGCACAATAAAATCAACAGCACGCATCAGGAAAAGGGCTGCCCCAACTCCAACTACCCCCCAATGCATCACAACCGACGCCATGATTGCCACGAAGTATACAAGCGTAGAAACGATGGAAGCAGGCAGATTCGTTGCCAGGTTCTCCGTCGCCATGTTCGCCATCGACGAAATGGAGTTCACCATGGCGGGCCAAATGCTGAGCACTACAAGAATCGCCGCGATGCGGTAGTCCGCCGGCGCGTCGTGGAGAATCCAAACCACGATACCTGCAGTCGCCACGGTGGCAAGCACAACTTGAAACAAGAGAGTCTGAAAGTAGATGTACCGCGCGGTTCCGCGATCTCCCATGCCGATAAACTCAGCCATGTACTTGCTGGTGGTTGCAGCGATGCCGAGACCGCCCAGGTTGCTCGCCACGTACGCGACTTGGGAAACCCAGACAAGATATGCATTCCTGTAAGGGCCCAGGATTCGCGCAATGGCGATCCAGGTAACAATGCCGCTAATGAAATTGACCGCCTGCTCGATCCCGTACCAGCCCGAGTTTCGAGCGATCGTCTTGGTGTTTGTCATGTCCTGATCCAAGGAAGCGGATGCAAACTCCACGATGGGCAACGCCCGCACACTCGTCGAGGGAACAGGCGCCGCCAGCCAATGCGCCTGTCTAAATGAGACAATCTTCTAACTATCCGATGGCCTGTAGAGCGTCTTGCGCGTCTTTGGCAGTTGGGGAGTTGGGCGCAAGGGAAATCGCCTTCTTCAGATGCGTGATCGCTAGACTCCGGTTGGCCAGCCGCGCGTAAACCATGCCAAGATGGTATTCCATCGTTGCGTCGTTCTGCTGCTCTTTGGTCGCCTCTTCCAGAAGATCGCGCGAGAAACCAAACGCGCCCTTCATGTAGTAGGCCCATGCCAGCGTATCGGCCGTGCTCGTGGAATTCGGCATCGCTCGACGCGCGGTTTGCGCCAGTGTCAATGCCACGTCGGCATTCTCGCCATTCACAAGCATCATGTAGGCAAGATTGTTCGCGGCAACAGGCTGCAATGGGTTCAATTGCAGTGCTCTTTTGTAGAAGATCTCAGCCTTTGGCTTGTTCCCTCGCGACTCCTCGAGGATCCCGATAACAGCCAGCGCGCCAGCGTCTGAAGGATGAGACTTCATCCATTGTTCCCACACGCCGATCGCATTTCCGGTCTGTCCACGCAACACCTGAATTTGTGCGTATAGCGACACTGCGTCGCCATCGCTGGGGTTCAGACCCATCGCCTTCTGGGCCGTGGCCGTGGCTAGCTCCAACTTCTTGTCCTGAGCCTGCAACGACGCCAGCAAATCGTAGAACGAACTGTTGTTCGGGCTCTTCGCAATTTGCTCTTGAACTCGGGCTTCAGCCTTGTCGGGTTGCTTAATGTACAGGTCGTAGCCAACCAGCATTCGCATAGCCTCAATCGAATTTGGATCCCGGTCCAGACCTTGCTCCAACGCAGCCACCCCCTCAGGAAACTTCTTCTGGGCGAATCGGAGTTTGCCCAGCTGCAGGTACGCAGGCGCACTCTGTGGCGCAATGCTGATCGCCGTTTTCAAGTCGGCTTCAGACTTGTCCGGGGTGTTCCGGCTCATCTCTACGACCGCGCGCCACACATATCCACCAGGAAAGCGAGGAGCGGCCGCAATCGTTTTGTCCGCCACCGATGCCAGCAGATTCATGTCGCCGCGAAGCACGGCCATACGGGCAAGTTCCGCTTGTGCTTCTACTCTCCCGGGAGCAAGCTCGGTTGCCTGCCGCAGAGATGTTTCAGCCTGCGCCATATCGCCCTTTGCAAGTGCCGCCCTTCCCAGCCAGAACAAGATGAACGAATCCTTCGGATACTCCTTCGCCGCATTCATCAGGAAGTTCTCGGCATCCGCCGGTTTGTCCTCGCGAAGCAAAACAATCCCGTTCAATGCAAGAATCTGCGGGTCCTTGGGGTTCTTCTTCACCAGATCGGTTATGGTCTTGAGGGCTGTCGGCTCGTCACCAACCTCTAGAAGCGAGCGCACATAACCTTCCTGGAGAGGAAGATTCTTGGGGTATTTCCCTGCTTCGACCTGATACTCGTCCTTGGCTTTCTGATTCTGGCCTGACCGCTCGTAGTAGTCAGCCAGAACGCGAACGGCAGACGGGTTGTCGGTGAGATCTTTCGTCGTCTGCCGGTACACTTCCTCCGCCTTCGGCTGGTTCCCTTCGCGAAGATAGATTTGAGCAAGGGCGTTGCGAACCCGGAGGCTGGTTGGATCGGCTTGCACCGCGTCCCGCGCTGACTGTTCCGCTTCAGGCCACCGCTTGTTCGATGCGTAAAAGTCAGCCAGCAGCATGCGAGCATTCGTCGACTTCGGGTCCAGCGTTACAGACTTCTTCAGCTCATCCTCAACCACAGACGACTTGTTCGGGTCGCTTCCTTCAAGCAGGGCCAGATCCTCGTGAAACTCGGCGCGATTCGGATCGAGCGTAAGGGCTATCTGGATCTCCTTCATCGCCTCGCCCCTCAAGTTCTTCTTCGCAGCAATGCCGGCGAGCAGAGCATGAAGGTCCGGATTGTCAGGTTGCGCTGCTTTCACCGCGGTTGCCTGCGTCTGCGCCTCATCAAGCCTGCCACCCGCAAGCAACAGATTTGCCAGGTCCAGGCGCGCCTTGTAATTCGTCGGCTGCAGGGTCACCGTATACATCAACTCGCTGTAAGCAATGCGAACCTGCCCCATGTGCATGTAAGTCTTGGCCAGTTCGTAATGCCCGTCAGGAAAGCTCTTATCGATCTTCAGGGCATTCGAGAATTGGATCACCGCCTCGTTGTACTTGCCCGCAGCGGCGTAGCGCTTCCCGCTCTCAAGGTACTTCTGCTTCCGGACGTTGGGGTCAGTATGGCAGCCGGAAAGAAATGCGACAGCCACACACAATCCAAGCGCGCACGCTGTTGCCCTCTGCCGCATAACGTTTCTCCTGCACTCAAAGCCGGTACGAATTGACTCAATCTTGCTCGCCATCTTCTTCCATCCTCGCTTCACCCCAGATTCTAAGAGTGCAGCTTCAAATCAAATCCGCAAAACAACACATTCCGTTCAAGCAAAAGCCTAATTTGGGATGAATCGTGGCAACTGCGGCATCAGTTCCGCAACAAATCCCTCGGCTCTTTCTTTTGCTGCGGGCAATCCGGCTGCCCCATAAACTGGCGTGATCACTCGAACAAGCGCCCCGTCAGTGCGATTCATCCGAATTGCATCGGATACTAGATATGCCTTTGCCTTGTATTCGTTAGCCACGCTGCGCCCGTGCGCCTGATACCAATAGATCACGAACTGCCGGTTGTCCCCATTGGCTATGATGTACTCCCCCACCTGATGAGGCTGGCCGTTCACATCCTTCACTGTTTCGTATCGCGATGACTCGAACGACCACCCCGACCCCGGAAGGCAGTTCCGCGGAGAGTGCATCGTTGCTCCCGTCCTTTGCGATGCGAAATAGGCAATGAACAGCCCAACCTGCCCACTCCTTCCGCCATTTGTATAAAGTCGCGAAAGAAAGTCGCCTTTGCCCAAAACATCGAGTTGCTCCTGGTCAATCGGCACTTCAGTTCCGGTCAATCCGGCAATCGTATCTGGAACTGCCGAAAGCGGCTCGCTCGAAACTACCAATTCCGAACTCCCCCGGCGGAAGAGAACAAATACCGCCAATCCCATCAGAACTGCAACCACCCAGAAGCGAATGCGATTCATGCAGACACCCGCCTTGGTGAGAATAAAGTCATTGCCTTATGGACGGCAAAGAGGCAGCACAAAGACACCACGAAAACTACCCAACCGGAAAACTCATGGAAGAATCCCATCGCCTTATCTGGGTCCCAATATTGCACGCACAATCCAGTTCCGAGTATTCGAATCGCATTCGCCCCAATCGCAATTGGAATGCTGGAAAGCGCCAGGAGCGTTCGACGCAAAACTGACTTTTCGAGAAAGTAGCCATAGAATATCGCGAGCGTAAAAAGACTGATCAGCGATCGGATGCCACTGCATGCCTCGGCCACTTCCAACCGCATCGCAGGCAACACAATAACGTTGCCTTCCCTTAAAACGGGCACGCCAAATATCGGCAGCAGAGCGCTCGCCGCCTTCGAAGCCAGAATCTGAAGCGGAAACGTGAGCTCGTTATAAATGATGTTCGGCAGAGGAATAGCCAACAGTAGAACAAGCAGTGAAAATCGAAGTTCCCTCAGCAATTGCCAGCCACCAAAACACAGTGTGATGCCGGTCAGAACTACAACAAAGGATACGCGTGACAAAAAGAGTTCCGCACCGTACTGGCCCAGTATCAGCATCGCTAAGCCAAACGCAATCACGGCAACTCCAGCCCATGAAGGCTCAATCCTGGCCGCCCGGATTCGATCCCTGTTTGTCCAGACTAGGTACGCGGCGAATGGCGGCACAAGAAATCCATGAGAAGTGTCAGAATCCTGCCACCACATCGTAACCAGCCGCCCAAGCACGCTGAAGTACAACACCGATAGCAAGACAACAATCAGGGCTGTGCCCCACCAGGCGAACTGGCCGAAATTAAGCAAACGATTCGCTAAGGCCCTCGAATTGGGTACCTCCTGGGCCATAGTTTCCTCTTGGGAAGTAATTGACATAGAAACTTGCATCAATTCTAACAGCAATTCAATTCCCCAAACCCCAAGAGAATGCAACCCCTTCTGCACCATTTGGTGCATTTTGGAACTGGGAAATAAGCTGCTCTCTTCGGTTGAACTATCTCCACAAGCAGCGGCCAACCCACCAAATAGAATTGGTGCCCAAAGTTCGCGGATCTGTTCCCGGCCGGGGGCATGTGCGGATTTATAAATCCACCTCTGTCGCGGGAAACCTGCCTTCGGTCCCTTCAAATCGGCCCCTCTGGCTACTCAAAAGAGCCGTTCCATCCAGATGGGTATCCGCTTGACTCACCATGCCGCAACCCGTAGTATTCACGGGAATGCCAGACCAGCCGATGCACCAAGGAATGGAACAGATGTTTCCAGCGCCGCATCGGTTCGGTTGAACCAATAGAAGCTCTTTGAACGCGAAAGAACCCGCGCAAAGAGATCATCGTCAAGATATTAGCCTCGGACGGGGTACCCCACCCGTGATTCTGCCCTGCAATCAACCCAAAATTGAAATCCCCACGAAAGAGTTCCAACCTGTGATTCGGACATGGAACGAAATACTAAGTCCTATATGCGCCACAGTCCAAACCTGGATATTTTGCGTTCGTTCGCTGTGGCAAGCGTGGCGCTACAGCACCTTGCGGATACGCTGTATTTTCGTACCGGATCGGGCCCGGAATGGGTCATGGCGTTCACAACCGAGATGGGTCGGGCCGGAGTTCTGGCCTTTTTCGTCCATACCAGCCTTGTACTCATGCACTCGCTGGAGCGCATGAACGGGACCGCCCTGGGCGTCACATTGCGGTTTTACGTGCGGCGGTTCTTCCGAATCTATCCACTCTCAATCTTCACAATACTGATGATGCTTTTGCTGAAGATGCCGAAGAACGCGGCTGGCGCTGTTTGGGTGGAATACTCGATGACCCAAATCGCCTCCAATCTTCTCCTCATCCAGAACTTCGTTTCCAAGACCAACATCCTTGACCCTCTTTGGACACTGCCTTATGAGGTTCAGATGTACCTCATGCTGCCACCCCTTTTTCTGGTGGCTCGGAGCAGGCTTGGAACCCAGTGGATTTCAGGCATTCTCGTTCTGCTCAGTGCGTTGGCGGCGGCCTTATCGCTGCGTTCGCCTGGACACATCGGGCTAGCCGAGTTTGCGCCCTGCTTCCTGTGCGGAGTGCTCTGTTACGCCCTCGAGAAGCGGCAAAGAGCACTGATCCCGGCGTGGATCTGGCCGGGCTATGTGATGCTCCTGATTATCCTTTACTGCGTGATTCACATGAACCGAAAGCCCATCTACTGGGTCGGCTGGTTGTTCTGTCTTGCGCTTGGTCTGGCGATCAACCAGTTCCACAATTCGAAGTGGAAGTTTGGAAACTTCGTCACAAGCCATGTTGCACTTTACTCTTACGGAATCTACCTGCTTCACTTCCCAGTGTTGTATGCAATTTTTGTCTATATGGGCGTCACCAATCCTTTTGCGGCGACTGCGTTGTTCATCCCGATGACGTTCGCTGCTTCGATGGCAACCTATTACATGTTGGAGAAACCGCTGATCGACTTGGGACGGAGACTGAGCAACGCGGACTGAGCCCGCACCGTGGAGCGTGAGAGAATGCCCCCTCCCGCGGCCTGGGATCGGTTTGCAAGGGGCCGAGCTCGTGACTTACCTTGAGACTCCTGAGTTTCGCCAGTGCGACCTGCTTTTATGCGATGTCGCGATTGCCGGTGTCAGCTCGAATTGACGGAGGGAACCGCCTTTCCGGGCACCAAGGTTCCCAATTCTCGATGGTTTCATACCATGGAGTGAGTCTCCACCAAGAACAACCGCGCCAGCGCGTTGGGGATGCAACACATCCTGGACTAGAGCCGGCATGAATCCGCCACCACAATGCTGCACAGTTTGCGACATGCCATGGCTCGACCGGGGAATGGTCAGCGATCTGCATCTGGACTTAAATTTGGATTAGCTTACGTTCCGTCTCGATCACCGACAATCCAGGTGTCGGACCAGACTCTTCCTTCGTTTGGCTCCGCAATGTGTTGCTGTTGGTCCAGAAACGAGACGCTAAATCGTTCAACCAGACGACGAGTCCGGAAGGAGGACGCAACTCGTTGAGGCGCGGTGAGTCCGGCGACACCCTCTCGGACCACAGAAAAAGGGTAATGGCCGTCAGGTGGTTACCTTCGAACTACCCATCGATCGTATTGCGGGGTTTGATGGCCTCAGGCTGGGGCCAAGCGATGATATCATTGAGTTTCTGATGGAATTCGGGTGGCCCGAAGATTCTTCCAGAACGAGAAAAACGAACAGTAAAGCTCTTTGTTTCCTTCAGTAACTAGTTATTCTCCCTCGCACCAAATGAGACTGGGACACCAACTGGCAAGATCAACGGGCAATGTAGAACACAGACCCGGGCGGAATCCGCTTGCGAGGCATCCGCGCAATATTGATCGAATGACTGATTTGAGGACATTCCAGCTCCGAATTGGGGAAACAAAAGCGAACAGCCGATGAAAACAGCATCCACCTGGAAGCTCTGCCGCGAGGATTGAAGCAGTCGAAAACAGAGATTCAGAAGGCAATTAAGTGAACGAAACGGAGTCGTGAAATGAATCTGAAAATCCTGCTCATTGCGGCGGTAATGAGCACTACTCTCATCTGTCAAGCCCAGGACCAACAACCTGCCGCACCTGCCATCCCCTCCGCTTCTGTCCCATCAGCCACCCAGGCACCTGCTTCCGCAAACAACACTTCATCCGGCGTTACCCCTGCCCCTTTGGCTGCCGGCCATTTGGCGGCCAGTTACGTGATCGGACCTTCCGACCAGATTGCGGTTAATGTTTGGAAGGAGGGCGCCGTCTCAGGGTCTTTCCTCGTTAGGCCAGACGGCGTGATCACCATGCCGCTCCTTGGCGAAGTAATGGCGGCGGGATTCACTCCTCTGGACCTCGGAGCACAGATCACAGCGAAGCTGCGCAAATTCCTTCAGGATCCGGTGGTCGAGGTAACTGTAGTCGCAATTCACAGCAAAAATGTATACGTAATGGGCGAGGCTCAGAGAAAAGGGCCGATTGATTTGACTCCCGGCATGACTATTTTGCAGGCGATCGGCGTCGCAGGACTCACTGATAATTCGAATACGAAGAAAATCTATATCCTGAGAGATGAGGATGGAGTCCGAAAGAGGATTCCAGTCCATTACAAAGATGCACTGAAGGGGAATATTCAGTTCGACATTCCCCTTAAAGCTGGAGATACGATCGTTGTTCCATAGAGGCGGTCCCATGATGATAAAGTCAATCGCTCTACTGGGCTTTCTGGTCTTGATTTCCCTCTCCGCCGGCGCACAGGTTGAACCCGCGGCGACAGGACCTTCGCGTCCATCCGGGACATTCGATTATTCGTTGCACGACTCAGAGACTGCATGGTGGAGCGGCGGGCTAGGAAACCAATGGGCAAACTCCGTCTCTGGAGTCGTAGACTACACAACCGGAAAGGCGCGGCGGCCCTTTTCGTTGGCCTATGCCGGGGGCTACACCTTCACACTCTCTCAACCGACTTACGACACAGGGTATTTTCAGAACTTCTCAGCTGCCCAGACGTTTTTAGGGCGCAAGTGGAGACTGACTGTCTCTGACAACCTCTCCTATCGCCCCCAAGCACCAACCTTGGGTGCTTCCGGCATTCCAGGTACCGGGGAGCCGCTTGGCTCTCCCCCAACCACTGACAGCCCGACCGAGACAGTTTTGACTGAGAACACGCACACGCTCAACAACCACATTACCGTTGCATACGGCTTGCCTATCAATTATGCGCTCAGCATTAGCGCTACAGGGAACTATCAAATCCTGCGCTTCCCTGACGGAAACGGCATTGATACATCGGCATACTTCGGGTCCTTTGGTGCATCTTGGCGTTTCGATGCCAAAACCAGCGTCAGTGGTGATATTTCGGAGGCATCGTACAGGTACTCGGGATCAACCATTAGTTTCGGTACAACTTCCGCGCTTGCAGGTGTCATCCACAGTTGGAATAAGGGATTCAGCACGCACGCATCTGTGGGCCCCTCCTGGGTTACATCTTCAGGGGGTTCCTCAATCCCTTCTTCGACGCACCTGTCGCTCGCTGGCGGCGTGAGCTTTCACAAACGATTCGATACCGTGTCGGTTGAGTACTACCACGGAGACAACGAAGGATCTGGAATCTTTTACGGGGCACAATTCCAGTCCCTCAGTGCCATTTATTCTCGGAAAATTGAGAAGAAAACAGTCCTATCGGCCAGGTTGGGTTATGTGGGAGATTCCGGCTTACAGGCTGGAAGCGGAACGACAAGCGGAATCTTCGCCGGGACTTCTTACTCAACGCGAATCGGCAAACTCTTTTCTTTCGGAGCAAGCTACTCCGTGATCGAGCAGTCATCGAGTTCGCAGCTTCCCGGCAACGTCCTCAATGACAAGCTCCAGGGCTTCAGCGTCAGCGTAGGCTACGCGCCGCGTGGCATACGGAATATTGAAAGATGAAAATGGAGGAATCTAATGCTAGGCCATCGTGAACTGACAGCAGATGACTATTTCGGAATCCTCAAGCGGCGAGGCCGTTTGATCGCAGTTTGCTCCGTCGTGTTCCTCGGAGTCGGAATCGGTCTGACGTACGTCCTCCCCCCCCAATACGTGTCGCAAACACTGATCCTCATCGAGGAACAGAAGGTTCCAGAAAAGTACGTTGTGCCGGTTGTGAGCGAGGACCTCACATCGCGACTGGCCTCTATGAAAGAACAGATCTTGAGCCGCTCCCGCGTGCAGCCCATCATTGAGCGATTCAACCTGTTTGCTGGAGCGGGGCGAACCCTGGATGATCGTATTGAGATGACCCAAAAGGCCATCGGCATCAAGGCGATTCAATCGACGCGCGGCATGCCTGGCTTCTTCATCTCCTTCAAGGCTCAGGATGCGCGTACTGCTCAGCAGGTCTGCGGTGAAATTACATCGCTGTTTGTCAGCGAAAATCTCAGCGCTCGCGAGCAATCGGCAGAAGGTACGACCGACTTCCTCAAGCAGCAGCTTGAAGACGCCAAGAGAAACCTGGATGACCAGGATGCGAAGCTTGCTGAATTCGAGAGGAAGAACATCGGCAAGCTTCCTGGCGCGTCACTCAGTGTTGGCGGCAGCAGCATTAACATGGGAAGTGCAAGCCAAAGCATGCTCGAATCGCTGACTTCGCAGCTTGAGGCTTCAAACCAAAACGTAGGCCGGCTCGAGCAGAGCGTCACTCTCCTTCAGGCGATGGTTAGCCAGGAAACTGAGAATCAAAAGAAGGCTGAGCCAGCCATTGGCGGCGTCACCGTCGATGAGCGCAGGGCACAGTTGAAGACCCTGATCAACCAGCGGAACGAGTTGCTGAACCAATATCAGTCGGACTATCCCGACGTTGTTGCGATCAATCGCAAGATTGCGGATATGCAGGCGGCAATCGCCCACCCGAGTGCTGACCCGGCAGTCGTGGCGGCCCAACCGAAAAATCAGAAGGATTCTCCGGAACTGTTCCAACTCAAAACCCAGCTTCGTGGCGAGCAGCAGAGCCTCTCTGTCGCAAAACAGGAGCAGACTCGGATCCAGGAACAAATCAGGCTCGTTCAGGGCAAGATTGAGGCGAGCCCGGCGATTGAAGAGGAATACAAGCAGGTGACCCGCGATCATGAGACCGCGCTACAGTTCTACAACAGCCTGCTCTCAAAGATGAACGAGTCATCGATGGCAACTGCGCTCGAACATCGCCAGCAGGGCGAGCAGTTCCACGTCATGGACGCTCCAAATCTTCCCGATTCCCCCACCTTCCCCAACCCATACATCTTTGCTGGCGGCGGGCTCGTTTTTGGGATCATGGTTGGCGTCTTCCTGGCCGCCTGGCTTGAGTATCGCGACACGACCCTGCGCAACGAGAAGGACGTTTGGGCGTTCACAAAGCTTCCAACTCTTGCCACCATTTCCTTCATCAGTGGACTTCCCCAGCCGACCAAGGACAAGAAGAGCTTGTGGCCTTTCTCACGCCCCCAAAAAACGGCTGAAAGCGCCAACGGATAGACATGTACAGATCGTTCTTCGGTATTCGTGCACTCCCGTTCGGCTCGAGCCCGGACCCGCGGTTTCTCTATGTAATGCCGCAGATCCGGGAAACCCTCGCCTGCCTGCAATACGGCATCGCTGCCCGAAAGGGTTTTGTTGTGATGACGGGAGAGGTAGGAACCGGAAAGACCACCTTGCTCAAAACTGTCCTGAGCACATTCAGCAAGGGACGGGTATCTACCGCATTTGTGTTTAATCCGCGCCTAGATGTGCTCGATTTCCTGGAATTCGTGCTCACCGACTTCGGCATCGAGCCGACAAATAGAACCAAATCAGGCATGCTGATCCAGCTCAACCGATGGCTCGTCGAGCGGTACCGCGATCACGGTGTCTGCGTCATTGTTGTCGACGAGGCTCAGAACCTTTCCTGGGAACTCCTCGAAGAGATTCGGCTGCTGACAAACCTCGAAACGTCTTCTGAAAAACTGGTGCAGATCGTGCTATCCGGTCAACCCGAACTCGAAGAGAAGCTTCGCAACCCAGTTGTGCGGCAGCTTCGCCAGCGCGTTTCGTTGTGGTGCAAGACCAGGCCTCTTACTAGCGAAGAGACTCACGCCTACATCGCCGAGCGGCTCCACATCGCCGGTGCGAGCGAACCGGTATTAACTCCCGAGGCAATCCAACTCGTTCATCATTACTCCAAAGGGATTCCCCGTCTGATCAATCTGATCTGCGAGCACGCATTGATCAGTGCCTATGTCGAGCAGGTGAAGCCGGTGCCGGCCCGCATTGTTGAAGGTGTCAGTTCGGAACTGGACCTGGAGCAGCAACCTTTCGTGCTCACTTCTGCCGATTTTCCCAGCGCTTCTGACCGTACACTGACAAGTGATATGCCGCTTCAAATCAAGCCAATTGTGGAAACGAACGACTCCAGGAAGGAAAACGAGATATGAGCCGCATTTACGAGGCACTGCAACGAGCTGAACTTGATCGGAAGGGTGTGCCCGACCTGGTCGACGACCCGTTTGTTGCCCCGACGAACGTTGCTGACCCTGAGGAGTCTTTCGCCCACTCGGAACTCGATCTAAACAAGGTTCCACGGTATGCCTGGAGACCGAACATGCTGTCTCTTCCAACGCTTGCCGAGCGTGGCGAAGCCGTTGAGCAGTTTCGCAGTCTCCGCTCCCACGTCTACCAATTGCGCTACCAGGCAGCGTTGAAGACGATCCTCGTCAGCAGTGGAACTCCGTCGGAAGGAAAATCCTTCGTCACGGCGAATCTCGCCGTCAGCCTGGCCCGCAATAATGAGCGCAGCGTGCTGTTGATTGACGGCGATCTGCGGCGCCCCACCGTACACAAGCTATTTGGCGGCCCAAACACCGCAGGCCTCAGCGATTTTCTTTCCGGAACCGCCGACATTACTGAGGTGATGCAGCGAAATGTAGAAGTCGGACCGAGCGACGAGCAGGGCGTGCGCGATCTCTCCAATCTCACCCTCATCACCGCCGGGGCTTCAGGTCAAAACTCGCTTGAACTCGTTGGCAACCATCGCATTGAGGCCCTGGTTGAGGCCGTTACTCCGCATTTCGATTGGATCCTCATCGATTCGCCACCGGTTCTTGCCGTAACCGACGCTGTTGACCTTGCCCGTGCGGCAGACGGTGTGCTTCTGGTTGCCCGTGGAACATCTACCCCGTTTGACATTGCGCAAAGAGCTGCGCAGGCATTCAGCAATACTCGACTTTTGGGCTTCGTACTGAATGCTGTAAAGGATGCGCCAAAGGGTGGTTACTATTACAACTATTACGGGTACCACGACTCGAACGATCCGAAGCGACGCAAAGATAAGCGGAGATAGGGATGATTCGGATCTTTAATGTTTACTACCCTACCAGGACGCTGGTCTTGCTTCTTTGCGAGGCCGTTCTTGCTGGGGGATCATTCCTTTTAGCTGCAGCCTATCTCTTCGGGCCCGATACTTATATTGAGCTCATATACGAAAACGGCTTGCTGAAGATCTTGGGCATCACGTTGCTCACGCTGCTGCTCTCTTATTACTTTGATCTGTACGAGCCAGAGCGAATATCGAAGGGCTGGGAGGCTTATTTCCGGCTTCTCCTTGTCCTTGCCACCCTGTGTTTCTTACTTGCCGGCCTCATATACTTCTTCCCCGATCTGTATCTGGGACATAATGTCCTCACTCTTGGCGTCTCCATTCTTACCATCTTTCTGATTGTCTGGAGATGGATTTACGAGTGGATCGTCGGCCTTGCAATCTTCCGCGATCGCGTCTATGTGCTCGGCAATGGCGCGCGCGCGCAGTTGCTCGTGGAGACGCTGCGGATACGGCGCGACGCCGGAATGGAGGTCGTCGGCTGGAGAGAAGATCCTGAGCCCTCCGACCCAAAAGAGCGCATTGCGGCGGAACTTAGGGCTTTCTTAAGTTCGGAGTCCGGAATTGATCGAGTCATCATCGCCATGGAAGAGCGCCGTGCCGTACTGCCGATCCGCGAGTTGCTCGATCTTAGACTGCGCGGCGTTGCCATCGAAGATGCCGGAGCAGTCCTGGAGAGGCTCCTCGGGAAGATTCCTCTGGAAGGCCTCTACCCCAGCGATCTGATCTTTACACCCGGCTTTCGGGTAAAAGCATCGCAACAGATCGTCCGTCGCATCGTTTCCTTCACCGTAGCCCTGATTGGCCTCCTGATTTGCCTGCCCTTCATTCCTTTAATAATTCTCGCGGTGCGCCTTTCCTCGCCCGGCCCGGTGTTCTTCAATCAGACGCGCGTCGGACACCGCGGACGCCTCTTCACGGCTCACAAGTTCCGCACCATGCGGCAGGATGCTGAAGCAGCAGGAGCCGTTTGGGCGACCAAGGATGACCCGCGAATCACGGCTCTCGGCGGATTCATGCGCAAGACCCGCCTCGACGAAATCCCCCAGCTCTGGAATGTCTTGCGCGGAGATATGGGGTTTGTCGGTCCCCGGCCAGAGCGCCCCGAGTTTGTCCAGTGGCTCAGTAACGAGATCCCTTATTACGATCTCCGTCACATGATCCGGCCAGGCATTACAGGCTGGGCCCAGGTCCGGTATAGGTATGGCGCAACCCTTGAAGAGACCAAACGAAAGCTCGAATACGACCTCTATTACCTGAAGCATCTTTCGCTCGGTCTTGACCTGCTCATCATGTTCGAAACAGTCAAGACGATAGTGCTGCGCAGGGGTGCTCAATGAGGCTTGTCTTCTGGCTTTCGCTGGTTGGCATCCTCTACACCTACATTGGCTACCCCGTCCTGATTTGGCTGCTCGCTCGACTTTTCCCCCGGCCTTGGATCTCCAGCCCAATCCATCCAAGCGTGAGTATCGTCCTTGCAGTGCACAACGGCGCTTCCCTGCTCCCAGCCAAGATCGCTCACCTCCTCAATCTCGACTACCCGAATATCCCCGAGATCATCCTCGTTTCCGACGGCTCCAACGATGGAACAAATGAATTACTGGCGCGGCAGACCGATCCTCGCATTCGAACCATTATTCTTGAAGAACATGCGGGAAAGGCTGTCGCTGTTAATGCTGGAGTGGCTTGCGCATCGTCGGATGTGATCCTTTTTGTAGACATCCGGCCGGAGATTGCTCCGGGATCCATCCAGGAGCTTGTCGGCAACTTTGCCGATCCAAAGGTCGGCTGTGTCGCCGGCGAATTGGTCCTTCGACAGTCCGATCACGATGCAGCCACCGCTGCCATCGGCGGCCACTATTGGAGATATGAGCAATGGCTCAGAAGCTGCGAGTGCCTCTTTGACTCTCCAGTAGGCGTCTATGGCGGCTTCTACGCTGTCCGCCGTGAGCTCGTGGTTCCTCAACCGCCCGGCACCATCCTGGACGACATGTTTCAGCCACTCTCGATAATCCGCCAGGGATATCGCTCCGTCCTCGATTCGCGCGCTCTCGTTTACGACACGTGGCCCAAACAGCTTGAAGGGGAGTTTAACCGCAAAGTGCGGACCCTGGCGGGAAACTTCCAGCTCTTCCAGCTTGCCCCGTGGTCCCTTACGCCGGAAAATCGCGTGCTGTTTCAGTTCCTGTCCCACAAGGTAATGCGCCTGGTCGTTCCATATTTGCTCATCACGCTCCTAGGCTCTTCCATCGCACTCGCAACCAGCTCTCTGCCATTCGCCTTCATTGCCTGGACGCAGATTCTGGGTTGGATCATTGCGACAGTCGGTCTGAAATACCGAGTCCCCGGTCTTCAGTGGGTGGCTTCTCTTGGCAGTGCGCTGCTCGTCCTCAACGCCGCCGCGGTGGTCGGCTTGTACCGCTTCGTTATGCACCGCGGACCACTGTGGAAGATCTGGAACTCTGGCCCAATCGCATCGAGTGGGGTCGACTCCTAAACCGAAATCCACTCCCCTCCAAACGCTCCCTTCCGCTTTGCCACACATGTATCCTGTGTGAGTCCCGACCCGAAAGTAACTGTGCATGGGGAGCATACAATCGACATGAGCTACTCAAAGGCTTTGTTATTTTCGATTCTGGGAATCGGTGCCGTAGTAGGGGGTCTGGCACTGCACAACCAGATTGTGAATGCCAGAACAAGGAAGCCGGCGCAAAATGCCACGACCGCACCCTACTTCCCTCCCGGCGCTCCCTGGACTCAGGACATCAGCCATGCGCCCGTCGACCCAACTTCCGGTAATATCATTGGCTTTCTCTCCGGCGTGGGCGCTTGGGGCTTTGGGAGAATGCAAACCGATTTCAGTATTCGGGTTGTCCAGGCTTCTGCAACAAGCCCATTCGTTCCTTTCAAACCAAGCCATGGTTTCTTTGCTAACGATTCTGACCTTGTTTCCACTGTGCCCCTGCCTGCGGGTGGTGGCCTGGAAGGGCAGCGAGGTTATCAGTGTCCAACTGACCAGGAGGATTGCCATTACATCGTCGCTGATCGTCTACACGCGAAGCTATATGAGGCATGGCAGGCGAACTATGCCGATGGAGCCCTCTCCGCTCAGTTCCTTGCGGTTTGGGATCTGAACCGCGTCTATCCTCCATCCGGGCGAGGGGAACAATGCACCAGCGCAGACGCCGCAGGACTGCCGATCGCCCCGCTCCTGTTCAATGCCGATGAAATCGCCGCCGGTAACATCAATCACGCAATTCGCTTCGTCCTGCCCAACCCCCGAATCCGAGCCAAATCCTACGTCCACCCCGCAACCCATGCGGGAGCTCCTCGCGGGCCCATCGATGCTCCACCCATGGGTGCCCGGTTCCGTTTGAAGTCCGCCTTTGATATGTCGCAGTTGACACCCGCTGCCCAGGTAGTGGCACGTGCAATGCAGAAGTATGGAATGCTTCTTTCCGATGGAGGAGAAATCGCCCTGACTGCCCAAAGCGATCAGGATACAAATGCAAAATACGCGGCCCTGGGTTTCGGAATACACGATTTGCAGGCCATCAAGGTAACCGATTTCGAGGTCCTTGATCTGGGTCCCGTGTTCCAAAGTTCTCACGACTGCGTGCGCAACAGATTCTAAACAATCATTCAAATCCGAAGCCGTTTTCAGCTTTGAATTCTCCCTCCGCCCAAGGCAATTGAACCAACATCTCCACCTTCATATCAAGCCTCGATTCGAACTGGCCAACCCTGAGGTTTTTTGCGCCTTTTCTGCCCTGCATACAGCTTTCGCTGCCCTTCAAGTCTCTGAATTCATCCCAGGATCTCCCGCTGCAAATCGAGACTGAACGTCCTTGGGAAGCCGTAGGTTAGTCTTGAAGGAATGGGTGACAAATTCGAGACTTTCAAGTAGGCCAAATCAGAACCTGAATCCGCTCTGCAACTCGATTTCATCAAATGCGCATAGTTCAATTCGTCAACAATCTCGATATGGGCGGCCTGGAAAGGTTTGTTCTCGACCTGGCACAGTGTCAGCTCGCAGACGGTCACACACCGGCAATCTACTGCCTCACCCACCCTGGGCGCCTTGCAGAAGAGGCAGAGAGTTCCGGAATAAGAGTCCATTCCTTTCAGAAGCCATCCGGACCCCATCCTGAAAAGGTGTGGAGCATCACCCGCCAGTTGCGGATCGATCGCCCGGATGTCCTTCATTCGCACAATCATCTCGTCCATCATTACGCCGTCGCTTCCGGCCGACTGGCCGGTGTTCCTGTTTTGGTCAACACGCGCCACGGTTCAGAGCGAGTGATGGCAAGTTCCCCTTCCGGATCATTCGTGAGTAACATTCCCGTCGACAAACGTTCAGACCTGATCTATCGCGCAACCTTGCCATTCGTTGACTGCGTCGTTCTCATCTCCGAAGCGACGAGGAGGTTCTACGTTCAGCATCGCGGAGTGCCGGCATCAAAAACTCGCGTAATCCTCAACGGCGCTCACCTGGAAAGATTCCTCGCATCCCCTGCTAGCCCAGGCGGTTCGCCACCGAGCGTCAGATTTGGCACCGCTGCTCGTCTGGTCCCAGTAAAGGACCACTACACTTTGCTGCGCGCGTTCGCTACCGTCAGCAAGGAAGTTCCGCATGCCGAGTTGGCGATTGCAGGGGACGGACCGCTTCGAAAGGAGCTCGAAGCTTTCACAAAGGAGCTGAATATTTCTGACCGCGTAACCTTCACCGGCGCCCTGCCGGACACGCCAGGATTTCTCAGCGAGTTGGACATCTTCGTGCTCAGTTCTTTGAGCGAGGGTCTCCCCATTTCCCTGCTCGAAGCCATGGCCGCTGGTCTTCCCGTTGTATCGACACGAGCCGGAGGTGTCGAGGAGGTTGCTGTCGAGGGAAAGACTGCATTTCTTGCCGAACCGGCAGATGCTGAGGGTTTGGCCCAGGCGATGACCAAGATGGCCATGCGCTCGGATCTGGCTGAGATGGGCGCCGTAGGCCGCGAAATGGTCAAAAACCGGTTCCGAATCGAGCAGTCGTGGGCTGAGTACTACAAACTCTTCCTGTCGCTGGGCGCAAAGCCCTAACACCGGTCGCCGCACCACCAGCATCCGTCCTCATCACGAACAGGAGTAGAGTTCCTCGTACTCAGCTACTGCGGCCTTGAGAGTAAAGTGGGCTTCGAATCCTGCCAGGGCATTCTTCCCGTAAAACTCCCTCACCTGAACTTCTTTCGCAAATCGCAATATCGCATCGGACATGCCTGTTGGATCGTTCTTCGACACAATCAATCCCGCGTCAATCAGTCGCGCCGCTTCCGCCATTCCTCCAACATCCGTCACAATTACCGGCAGCCCAATTGAAAATGCCTGAAGCAGAGAGATCGGCAATCCTTCCGAAGTGGACGACATGATAAACGCGTCGGCAGCAGAAAAGTACGGCGCGGGATCGAGTTGCTCGCCCCAGAAAGTTATCCTTGACGCAACTCCGCTCGCACTTGCCAGCGCTTCAAGCGTCTGCCGTTCGCCCCCATCCCCAACTATCCACAAGCGCAGGTTTTCATTGGCCTGCAATGCCCCACCAAATGCCTCAATGAGGAAAGCAAGATTCTTCACCGGAGCAAGCCGGCCCACATACAACAAGGTGAAGCCTTCCTTCGCCGGCCATTGCTCCCTTGGGGTCCGCGCCATAGGAACAATTCCGTTGTAAACCCGCACCATCTTCCCAGCCTGGCTTGGATGCGCATCCCTGAGATTGCTGACAGTTGCATCGCAGATTCCAACGATCCGATCGCAAAACCTCACTGAGAATGCATACTTAAGCTCCGTAACTCTGCGACGGGGCTTGCCGGCAAGGCTATGACGCGTCGAGACAACGCACCGTACGTGTGCCGCCTTCGCCGCGGCAGAAGCGTAGCTTGTCGGAGTAGGGTTGTGAAGGTGAACAACGTCGGGCCGCGTCTGATTGAAAAGGCGATAGAACTTCCATACTGCTCCAGGAAGGCGACCAGCGCAGGGAGTCCTGACATCGAATCCGTCGCGCAGCATCCGCTTGCCGAGTGGGCCAAGCGACCCGATGACGAACACGATGGGCTCATGGCCCAATTCCCGTTGCAGCCAGCAAATCTGGGCGACAAGCGTCTCCACGCCACCCACTTCCAGGCTATCCACTACATGAGCAATCTTCATGGCGGCTGCCGATTCGCCAAAATCGCGGCTTCGGCCGGACCTCAACCTTCGAAGGATTGCAGATGGGGGGGGTGCAGCAAGAAAATCAGTGCCCCAGGTTCAATATGCGAACAATTATGTACATTCCCGGGACCAGTAGAAGGGACAGTATTCCAGAGTAAAGGGTCGCTTTTCCATACGGCAATCTCGGCGCGATCATGCCTCGATCGAGAGCCATCTGGAACACAACCTCTGCCATTCCGCCGAGTAGGAAAAAGGTCATTACAAATGCTCGAGATAGAAACATCGCCGAAATCAAAAACCCAACCAGCGAAAAGAAGATCAATCGCCCCATGGCGCCAATTTCCGCCTTGTCAAGCTTTTCTGTGCTCGGAACGATGTATGCGTACGGACTGTCGTCGACTGGCATCGGCATTCCGTCAGTCAGACCAGTTGGAGAAGCCACTGCCATCGCGTCTCGCACGGTTGGCAGAAGAAACAAAGACCAACAAAACAGCCCAAAAAAACCAAGCTCTGCCGCGCACACAATCACTGAATTGTGTGCGGTCTTTCCGATAATGTCGGCCATTTGGTTGAACCCTGCTCCAAAGATCGGATGCAGTTTCAGCAATCCCAGCCCTTCTCCCCAAAGCGCTGTCCGGTCTGCGCCTGACTCCGCGGAAATGTCACGGCCGCCCGTCGCGTGCAATGCCATTGCAGCCGCAAACAATCCACCACCAAGAACCACAGACGGGATGGTTCCGATCCGGCGTCGAAATGCCACAATCACAACACCCATAACCGAAAGCAGCGCTCCACGTGAGTGGGTCAGGTACATCCCGAAACCAATCATGGAAACCATCGGAAGAACTATCGCAATGTTCAGCGCGAGTCTCTTGGGACGCCAGAAGATGAAGGTCAGCGGTAGGAGACATACCAGAAGCTGACCAAAATCATTCGGGTCGCCGATGAAGTTCTGGCCTTTGAGACGCCAAATCACGCCCTCCGTACCAACCTGCGGCATAAGATATAGATCCGCAGTCGCGGTATCCACCTGGATGTCGGGATCTGCATCCTTGAAGGAGAGGTCGTCATCGTCGGATTGTGGGTGAAAGTATTGGAACGGGGTGATGGTTTGCAACTCAATGGTTCCGTTCACAATCACAAAGCTGACGACGAAAAAAAGGAGTAACACCAGCATCTGCAGGCGCAGCTTTGTCCTGCAATGCAGAGTCACCAGAAAGTATGCAAGAGCATTAGGAATAAATCCGGAAAACTCATGAAGGGCGCCATGTGCATAGCCCTTCCCAATAATCATCGACAGCGCAACCGCGATCGCAAGCCCACCAAGTGCCAAAGTCTGAATGGTCCTCTGCACAAATGCCCTCGTCAGCGCAGGGACAGACACGCAAAAAACGACCAATAAGAGGATCTCTTCAACGTGATACACCGCCATTGCCCCGAACACTGTCTTCGTGGAGAGGTAAGCGACCATCAGATAGAAGAGCGTTAGGACAAATGCCATCTCAAACGGCCTTGGGAAACGGTTAGAAAGAGCGGACAAACCCACAAGCCGAACGCCTAAACCCTGTCCCATGTGTCGATTTGAGGGCGGGAATCCTGCTTCTAGCCTGGGCGGCGGCAGACATCATTGTAACAAACGGCAAACTTCCTTTTCGGCGGTCAATCCACCGAGATGAAACCACGAGACTATGCGTGCGATGTGGACTTGGCCGCGGGACCGCTGTCCCCCTGGCGATAGTGCGAACTTGAAGCAAGGAACCTCTTCTCCACCAGATGCCACATCAGAAACGCCGCAAATGCAATCAGCGACACAGCTAAAACAAAAAACACGTACGGATTTATGTTGATGATTCGCAAAGTTGTCAGGGTCTGAAGAATTGGCCAGTGAACGATGTATACACCGTAGGAAAAGTCGCCGTACTTCGAAAAATTGCCGAAATAACGCCAGAATCCAAAGAAGAAGACGATCCCCGAAATCCAGAAGATATCGAATATCGCGCCTGAATCCAAAAGTGAATCCGTGAAGAAGTGATCCACAAGGAACAAGGCTATAGAAACTGCCAGAATCACGCCAAAGTAGTTCTTCAACTTGTCGAAACAGAGAAGCAGAACGATGCCTGCAATGAAGTACTGCAGTTGTCCTGGAAACTGCACCGCAAGCTGCGTATAAATGTTGCGTGTCGGGTCGTGCGAAAGAACCGCAGGCGAGCTGTAAATAGCTCCAAGAGCCACAAATCCATACTTCCAAAGACAGGACAGAAAAAACAGTGTTCCCAGTACCAGCTTCGTTCCAAACTTCTCCGCCAGCCAGTGCATCACTGGGACGAAAAGATAGAACACCACCTCGATCTTCAAGGTCCACAATGCGCCGTTTACCGCCCAGCTGGGGTTGTTGCGAAACACCCCGGGCAGCATCGGAAACAGGAAGTTCAGGAAGACAAGATTTGATGCCAGGTACTTGACAAAGCCCAAACCGAAGTACCGGTGTGCCGGAAAAATGCTTAATGGCAAAAATGCGAAAGCTGCGACCACGATGACAGTAAAGTAGGCTGGGTAAATGCGCCGGATTCGCTTCTCAAAATACGACCGGAGCGACGACGATCTCGAGTAGCTGCGGTAGATCAGCAGTCCACTGATCACGAAGAATGACCTGACCGCAAAGACTGGCGAAAGGTAAACACCCAGGCAATCAAAGGTTGGAATTTGCGTCAATTCGTGAAGGTGAAAAAGTGCCACCGTGGACGCCAGTATCAGGCGCAGGCAGTCAAGATTGTTCCTGCTGAGATCGGCACTGCTCTTCACTCCCAACGCCTCCCGGTTGTCAGCAAGAAGTTCCCACCTTATGGTTCAACGCCACTTCCATTTAAGATTGCTCTGATGTGATTTTAGACGAATGAGAGCGGAAGGCCACGCTTCCCCTTCAATCATCTTAAAAGGTCGCAGCCTTCGCCTCCCAGACTCGAAACTAAGCTCCCATCGCAAGCTGCGTCTTTGACACTCAATTGGATGGTGTTCGATACTTTAACTGGGCACTCAAACCGCCATTTGCAACTTCCCGTCATTGGCAACCTCCAAGGGACCCATCCAATCAATGAAGCTCCCTCGACACGCTGAAATCTGGCTTCTGCCCTATCTCAAGGACCATTTCCGAAGGAAATCAAGGGCAACGAAGGTCCAGCGGGTCTGGGTTGCAATCACCGACCATTACGAGCCATGGGGAATGGGAGCGTCCCTCCAGACTGCGATCGAGCGTGTTGCGCTCTGGCGGGAAAAGTGGCCTCGCGTTGCCGAAGATGCCCCGAGAGACAGCGCTGGAAATCGCGCTAAGTACACCTTCTTCTATCCGCAGGAGGAGTACCATCGCGAGATTCTCAACGAACTTGCAGAGATCGTGCGTCTCGGTGTTGCTGATGTCGAGGTGCATCTCCATCACGACAATGAAAAACGCGAATCCTTCATTCAGAAGGTTACCGATTACTGCAATAGGCTTACTGAGGATCACGGATTGCTGCGCAGGATGGATGGCCGCACCGTCTTCGGATTCATCCATGGCAACTGGGCGCTCGACAACTCCCGCCCTGACGGAAAATGGTGTGGCCTTCCCGGAGAGATAACCCTCCTCCGCGACCTCGGTTGCTACGCCGACTTCACCATGCCTTCCCTGCCCTCGCCCACCCAGGGACGCATCATCAACAAGATCTACTGGTGCACCAACAATCCTGACAACCAGCCCAAATCCTACGATCAGGGAATCGAAGCAACCGTTGCCGGTGGCAGACGCGGCGATCTGCTCATGATTACCGGACCGGTCGGGGTTCGATTGAGCGGCTTGCAAAAACCAAGACTAGAAACTGGGGAGATCGCCGGATACGATCTGCCGACCCCTGAACGCGCCAGCCGCTGGTTCGACCTAGCTCCCACCATTGGCAGCGATCAATTCCTAAAGATCTACACCCACGGCGCCCAGGACAGGAACCTCTTGCCGCTTCTAGACGAGGGGCTTCCGAATCTCTTTCGCTGGCTCAAGGAAGAGGCTGATCGCAGAGGAATCGAAGTCTACTGGACGACCGCCTGGCAAATGTACAAGGCCGCGAATGCTGTGATTCATGGCCGAGACCCTTTGGCGGTTTCCGATTAGACTAGACCACGACAGAGACAGCGTGAGGGAGTCAATGAAGGGCAAACGATTTGATGCACTCGTGGTCGGCTCGGGCGCGGCCGGCAGCATTGCGGCTTGGGAACTCACCAAGCGTGGCCTGGACGTGCTTCTGCTGGAAGCGGGGCCGGATATCTCCGAAGCCGACTTCAAAGTGCCTGACAAGCCCCGGCAAAAAGGAATCAATCTCACAGCGCGAGCACTCGCCGTGCTGCGCGGCCAGTACATTCAGGCTCGTATCGGCTTCTTCGGTGATCAGTTCAAGCATTTTTTCGTGAACGACCGCGAGAACCCGTATACAACGCCCTCCGATGCCTTCTACCTATGGATTCGGGGACGGCAATTGGGTGGCCGGTTGCACCTCTATGGCCGAGTACTCCTGCGCATGACCGACTACGACTTCAAAGCGGCAACCAGAGACGGCTTCGGAGAAGACTGGCCAATCTCCTATGCTGACTTGGCTCCTTACTACGACCGCGTCGAGGAATTCCTCGGCGTCTACGGCGACGACGACAATATCCCCAACCTGCCCACCGGCAAGTACACCGGCAAGCCCAAACTCACCGCGGTCGAAAAAGCCTTCAAGGCAAAAGTTGAATCGCTGTGGCCCAGCCGCTCCGTCATCTCCTGGCGCTACGCAGCCCCCAACCTCAAGCGCGTCCCGCTCGGCATACTGGCGGCAAAGGAGACCGGTCGCCTCACCATTCGCCCTAATGCAGTCGTCAAGCGAATCACAGTCGACAACTCGACCGGCAAAGCTACCGGCGCGGAGTTCATCGATCGGCTGACAAAGCAAGCCGAGACCGCCGAAGCCAACGTAGTCGTAGTTTGCGCCTCGACAATCGAGTCCGTTCGCCTGCTTCTCAACTCAGGCAGTGCCAGGCATCCCAACGGTCTGGCCAACTCCAGCGGTCTCCTTGGCCGGTTTTTCATGGATCAGTGCCCAAGCCAGATCTACGGATCGATCCCCGGTGTCAATGGCTCTGAGAGCGACACCTCTGCGCCTCCCGATCCTTTCTATGGGCCTGCAGGCGGAGTGTACATCCCCCGTTTCCAGAACCTCGATAAAGTTACCAACCCGAAGTTCCGGCGAGGCTTCGGTGTCCAGGGAGCAATCGGTCGCGGCAATCTCTCCAGCGATCAGCCAGCAATCTACGGCCTGATGGGCTTCGGTGAAACTCTACCCTACTTCGATAACTGCCTCACAATCGATCGCAGGCGTAAGGACGCGTGGGGCATCCCCGCTGTGCACATCAAATGCACTCTCGCGGAAAACGAGCGCGAACTCATCACCGAACAGACCCGTTCCATTCGTGAAATGGTCGAGGCGGCCGGTTACAAAGTCACGTTTTCAGGCTCAGCATTGGGTCTCGACAATCCGAAGGAAGTCTTCAAAGACGCGGGCTGGCTCAGCCGAACCATGTTCAAGATGAACTTCAAAAAGAGCATGGCCGTGGGTGCGGCAATCCACGAATGTGGCGGCGCGCGGATGGGCTCGGACCCCGCAAAATCCATCGTCAATGAATTCAACCAGTCCTGGGACGTAAGGAATCTTTTCATCACCGATGGCAGTTGCTTCGTCTCCAGCGGGACCGTCGGGCCAGCCCTCACCATCATGGCGCTCACTTCCAGGGCATGCGCGTACATCGCCGGCGAATACAAAAACGGTGGGCTCTGACGTCGGAAAATCCGGTGGAGAGGCGGGTTGTTCTCAGGCCTGGCGCAGAAGCCGTTCTTGAATCAGCTTAAGCTCAGGAACCGTAAAGCTGCACTTCTCTAGCGCCCTCACGTTCGCTTCAAGATGATCCTGCCGCATCATCGAAAACACCAGCGAGTGGAGCCCCGAAATCTCCAGCCCAATCCCCAGCAATGCCTCCAGAACCTTCTGCTCTCCGCCGGTTCGTAGCTTCTCGCGCAACTCTTCGGGCACAGTTTCGTCCTGGCTCGCCGCAGTCAAAACAGACCTAAACAGCTCCATCCGCTGTTCACTGCCAAACGGATGGTTCCCAACCAGCAGCATCTCTCGCTGATTCCGGGCACTAAAACCAGCAACCAAAGAACTGAACGGGTCAGCGCCAAACTGCGCCGCGGCAATTGTCTCGGGAGCCCTCTCGATCGCCGCATCGATCATGTCCTCGCTCGCATACAGCCCAACGCGCAAAACCTTGCCCGATCTGACCAGCCCATCAAGCGCGCCCATCAGCTCCGCATCCTGCAGAACGCCCTCAGTCGCCTCATGCAGGAACAAGATATCGACATAATCGGTGCACAGCTCGCGCAGGCTTGTCTCCACCGACTCCCGCAAGCCCGCCGCCGAAAATTGGCCGAGTTCTCTTGCCGCCACCCCCTTGCCTCGCACCAGGCCACGGACCCCCGGCACTTTGAATGCAGTCCGGACGGCTCCAACCGCGATCCGCTTTACGCTGCTCTGCCTCTGCGCTGGAATACCGTACTTCGTCGCCACCACAGCACGATCTCGCTTCCCTCGCAAAAACGCCCCAAGAACCCCCTCTGCCTCGCCGAACCCATAGCTCCGGGCCGTGTCGAATAGCGTGATCCCGCTGTCCCATGCCGCGCCCATTGCACGCAATGAAGCGCTGCGCCCGACGCGCCCCATCACCGATCCGCAACCGAATCCCAGCACCGACACGCGCAGATTCCCACAAACGCTCTGAATCATCGACCCCATTCTAATGGGCGCGGTCTCCTTGTCTGGCAAAACCAAAGCTGCAAATGCCCATACGGTAGACTTGGAAGAGCATTCGCCGCCTCCCAGACAAACCAATGACTGTTCCAGAGCAAATCGCCCGATGAGCCTCAACGTCCTGCTGGTGAACTACACATTCCCCCCGGTCGGCGGGGTCAACGTGTTGCGCGTTGCGAGTCTCGCTCGGTACCTCCCTGCTCACGACATCCGTGTGGACGTTCTCACTACTCGAAACCCATCCTCCGTCGGCACCGATCCATCCCTGCTTAACGACATTCCTGCTGAGGTCACTGTTCACCGCACCATCACGCTCGATCTGCCCTTCGGCGTTAAGAAAACCATCAAGCGTCTCCTCACTGGCTCTAAGCCTCCCACTGAGCAAACCCCAAACAATGCCCCCGCCAGAAAACCCAACCCGCTCAAGCGAATCATTCAGGACGCACTCCTCCCCGATCCACAGGTAACGTGGGTGCCCATACTCACCCGCGCCGCACACCGCATTGTCCGTGACCGCAAAATCGATCTCGTCCTCATCTCCTGCGCGCCATTTTCCACTCTTCGTGTCGCAGAGACGCTGCGCAGGCAATTCCCTCGCCTGCCCATCGTCCTCGACTTCCGCGATGAATGGCTTTCAACCACCTTCGATGTCGCAAGCTTTAATTTCAGCCGAACTGAGCGCGCACTCGCTTTCTCAATTGCAGCCGAAGCACGTGCTGTCGCCAGCGCTACCTCCGTCGTCTCCGTTACAGATGCGGCTCGCCGCGAAATCCGATCCCGCTATCCGCAACAGCCCGACGAGAAATTTCAATACGTCCCCAACGGCTTTGATGCAACACGCCTCTCGCCCGCTCGAACGGCCTCCTCTACAAGCACGGGCTCTAGGATCGTTATCGCCTACGTGGGCAGCGTCTACGCCTCCACAGAGCCAACCAAAATGGTCGAAGCCCTCAAATCCCTGCCCGAAGATGTACGCTCGCGATTCCTCATCCGCTTCATCGGGCACATCGAGGAACCACGCTACCACGCCGCCTTGCTCGAGTTGGGCAGCATGGTCGAACTCCAGGGCTATCTGCCCCAGCGCGAAGCTCTGGCAGCGATGAATGAAGCCGACTACGTTCTGCTCATCACTCACGACCGACTCAACGTCTCGGCCAAGTTCTACGACTACATTGGCGCAGGTATGCCGATCCTTGCTTGTGTCCATCCCGACGGCGACGTGCGCAGGCTACTCGAGCAATTGCGCGCTGGTTGGTGGGCCGATAGCAAGGACGTACCCAGCATGCGCCAACTCTTTCTTGATGCAGCCAATCGCGGCAACCCGCCCTTCGCCGACTTCCATCCAGACACAACCGGCATCGCGGCCTTTGAACGAAGCGTGATCGCCGCACGCTACGCAGCCTTGCTTCATTCCATCGCAAACAGCCCCGCAGCCGCCGGCCCTTCCCAACACTCTGAGCCAATCGAAGCGGTGAAGGCCTGACCATGCTCAGAATCGCTGTAGTCACGGCCCATTTTCCCAGTTCCGCAGAGCCAACCCGTGGCCGCCCAGCCTACCAGACCTTGCGCCTGCTCTCCCGCCAGTGTGAAGTCGAGGTCTTCTATCCCCACGCCGCCTATCCGTCCTTTCTCAAACCCCGCAGCCGCACTTACGATGGCCTTGACCGCAGCTACTCACTGCCCGGTGTCACCGCGCACTACTACGACTATCCGGTCCTGCCCCTCGTGTCGCGTCCTTTCAACGGATGGGTTGCGGGTCGCGCGCTTCTGCCCCACGTCAAGCGCTTCAATCCCGATCTCGTCTTCAGCTATTGCCTCTACCCCGATGGGTATGCCGGCCTTACCATCGCAAGGGCCCTCGCTGTCCCGTTCGCCGCGATGGGCGTTGGATCGGACGTCCACAGCATCCATGACCGCTTCTCCCTGAAGCACACCCGGACGCTCTTGCTCGAAGCCGACCTGCTCCTCGCCATCAGTGGAGACCTTCGCGAGCGCATGATCTCCATGGGAGCGCCTCCCGCCAAGACGCACACTATCATCAGCGGCTCCGATCCAGAGGTCTTTCACGTTCGCGATCGTCCATCTGCCCGCACACAGATTGGAATCGATCCCTCCGCTGAGGCAGTTGTCTTTATCGGCCGCATGGACTTGAGGAAGGGCCTACGCGAGCTGGTCGAAGCCGCGGCATCCCTCCAGCCAAAGCGTCCAAATCTCCATGTATTCCTGGTTGGCGACGGACCCGATTCTTCCCAAGTCGAATCCGCCATAGCCGCCAACAACGCGAGTGCATTCATCCATCTGCGCCCCGGCTGCGGATTCGATCAGGTTGCCGCCTGGATGGCTGCGGCCGATCTGGTTACGCTCCCCAGCTATATGGAAGGCTGTCCCAATGTCATCCTTGAGGCGCTCGCCTGCGGCAGGCCAGTGGTTGCGACAAACGTCGGCGGAATTCCCGAGATCATGAGCGATGCATGCGGCCGCCTTGTGCCTCCCCGCGACGCACCAGCCCTGGCCCAGGCCCTCGATTCCGTCCTCGCCGGCAAATGGGATGCATCATCCATCGCGGCGCATTGGAGCCGAAGTTGGAGCGTCGTAGCCGACGAACTCTTCGACGCGCTATGCACAATCGTTCCACAGAATAAAGTGAAATCACATGCCCGATAACCTCAGCCCAAAGCCTCACAATCCGCGCCCAACTTGGTCCCGAAGACTGTACCTGGCGACCGTGCGGCTCTTTGCGGTCATCGGCGTAATCACAATCCTCGCCATCACTACCCCGCTTGTGCATTGGTGGGCGATCGCCAGCGCCGGTCCTATCGAACAGCCCAAAGGCGACATCCTCATCGTCTTGAGCGCGGCTCGCGATCAGGGCGGAGGCATGTCTTTCTCGTCCTATTGGAGAGCGCGCGGGGCTGTCAACGCGTGGAAGGGCGGAACTTTCACCAGGATTGTCGTCAGCGGAAGAGGCGTTCCGGCCATCACCGAGTATCTTGTCGCAGAAGGCGTTCCACCCGAGTCAATCCTGGTGGATGGTGCGTCCACCAGCACTCACCAGAATGCGATCAACACTGCTCGCCTCCTCCAGAATTTGCCCGGCAAACGAGTGTTGCTCACCAGCGACTTTCACATGTTTCGCGCGCTGCGGACGTTCCGCAAGGCCGGTGTAGATGCGGCTCCCATGGCCGTCCCCGATGCAATCCGCAACTCCAATGCATGGGGTGGGCGTTTTTCAGTCCTGCAAAACCTGATCCAGGAAAACCTAAAGATTCTCTACTACGCGATCCACGGCTGGATTTGATGTCGCCCGGAAGCTAAAACTGATATGCCCATCACGCCGACCGTTACTTGCTCTCCGGCTGTGAGCGCAAATATTCAAATGTCCGCATCATCCCATCCTGCGTTGAAACGAGCGGCCGCCAACCCAGCCCGCGCAGCTTCGCATTGCTGAATGTATTCCCGCCCCACGCGGCTGCCGCTTTATACCGCGTAATAATCGCCGGCAACTGCCCCTGCGAGCGCCGATGATAACCTTCAAGCCTGCCCGCAAGAAACCGCGTTGCGAAATACGGCAACCGGACCGATCGCAGCTTTTTCACATGCTTCTTGTAGGCCTGTAGATAGCCTGACGCAGTTGGCATCTCGTCATCATGCACGTTGTACACCTGCCCCGCTGCTTCGGGATGTGTCGCCGCCACTACAATTGCTTCTGCGCAGTTGGCGACGTACGAAAGAGGCAATAGGTTGCCGCCTCCCATGTGAACAAAGACCGGCCCAACTTGAATGCCAACTCGATTCGAAAACGCTCCTCCGCCTGGCCCATAGATCACGCCGGGGCGCAGCACAACCAATTCGAATCCAAGCTTCTGTTGGTACTCACGAACTAACTGCTCCTGCCTTAGCTTCGAATGCGAATACGGATCGCGCCGCTCTGGAAACTGCTCCAGCGGCGTCGACTCATCCACTCGCGCCCCTCGCCCCAGCCCCACCACCCCATACACGCCAAACGAACTCACCAGCACCACGCGCGTCTCCACTATCGGGGGCTCCGTCCGCGCTCCCAGCGCCTCCAGGAGATTCCGCGCCGTCACCACTGAATCCACAAACAACTCCGCAGGCGCTCCCTTCAGTCCCGCAGCCAGATGAATTACGATCTCTGCGTCAGCCACTGCTCGCGCGCAATCCGCCTTCGACTTCAGGTTTCCGCAGCAAATCTCAAGCTTGCATCCGGGATTCGCAGCCGCCAGCCCTTCAACTCGCGCAGCCTTGCTCTTATCGCGCAGAAAGCAGCGAATGTTGCTATGCCCATGGGCGAGCAATCGCTCCACCACGTTCACGCCCAGAAATCCGCCAGCACCGGTTACCAGGATCTTCACGGCCGCACCTCAGGGTAAACCTGTGCGAAGATCTGCTCCATCAATGCGGAGACTCGAAGAATCTCTCGATAAGCGATCGGCGGATCGGTGTCGTTCTCAATGCATTTGTAGAACTCGGTCAGAAGTGTGCGCATCCCATCGAAGAAATGAAACTCATGCCGACGAAATCTGCCCACGTTTCGCATCCCCTGTCGAAGATAATCCCCTGCCACCTGGAACGGCGGGCGCAGTCGCCCAAGCGCCGATGGGAACGACTGCTTGCGTTCGAGCACCAGCGTCCGCGCGTTGAAGTCGAGATGCGCCGTGTTCTTCGTTCCGTACACGCGAAGCGTCTGCCCCACCGGACGCGCATTCGCGCAAAACGTGGCATATGCGCTCGTCTGCCTGCCCTTGATGATCACGCGCAATTCGTCAAGAATCTCGCTTGTCTCTGCATCCCCGGTTCCGCCATCGCGCTTGTAAGCGATCGCATGGATATACGGATCGTCGTCATCCAGAAACGGCACAATCTTGTTCAGCACATGATCCATCATATTCTGGAATAGCTTGCCCGGAAGCCGATGCACCCAGTGGTCAGGATCGCGACGAAGCGCGAGCCCGAACTCTCCAGCGAGATCGTAGCCCGTGTAGCTTTCAATGTGCACAGCCTCGCCCAGCACGCCCGAATCATAAAGGCGATGCAGCTCCAGCGCCTGTACTTCAAAGTTCGGCCAATAATTGACGGCCAGCTTCTTCTTCGCCTCAACCACTGCGGCGATTAGCGCCTCCACGTCCGCATGCACCAGCGCTACAGGCTTCTCCATGAATATATGGCAGCCCGCGGACACCGCTTGCCGCGTCAGCGCAAGATGCGATTGCGGCGGCGTGGTAATGTGCAGAACATTCGGACTCGATGCCGAAAGCATCTCAGCACAATCCGTGTACCACCGCGGAATGGCATAGCGAACGGCCAGTTGTTCGGCCATAATGGGCTCCTGGTCGCACACAGCCACCACTTCCACACCGGGAATCTTCCTGGCCTCTTCGACGTGCGCGTCGGCAATCTTCCCGCATCCGACGATTGCCACCTTCAGGCCCATTGTTCGTTCCTCGTGAAGCACAAGGCGCGGAGAATCTCCAGCGCCTCCGCCTCATTCAGAATACTTGAGCCGTTCGCATCTCCCCCTTGCGCACACAATGGAAAGCAAGCGACGGAATCGCTTCGTGCACTCTTAACGAAAAGGGAATCTCGGAAATTCAAATGGTCCTGTGCAGGCCGTCAGTCCAATTCGCTTCCATTCAATGCTGGACTCGGATCGACCTCGCCAATCGCGCTCCGCGATGGCGCAACGCTTCCCAGCACCGGCGCACCTTCCAGCTTGTACAGCAACGACCGATAGCTGATGTTCAGCCATTTCGCCGTCTTCTGCCGGCTCCAACCATTCGCCCGCAGCACCTTGAAAATGATTTGCTGTTCCAGGTTATGCGTGGCTGCTTTCGTGATCTCCTTAAGCGAGACTGGATTGGCCAAGTCGATCTCCGGAGCTAGATCGCTCATCGCAGTCGGAGCCAGTTCCGCTTCAAGTGCCTCTTCGCTCCCAATCAAAACGTAGCTGCGGATCAGGTTCTCAAGTTGCCTGATATTCCCGGGCCAATTGAACTTCTGCATGAGCCTTCGCATCTCACGCGACAGCGGCCTTGGTTCGCAGTGGAGAGCCTTCGCGTGAATGTCCAACAAATAGTCGATCAACACCGGGAGATCCGCAATCCGCTGCCGCAACGGCGGCAGGTCAATGGTCACAGCATTAATGCGAAAGAAGAAGTCCAGGCGAAAACTGCCCTCCTCGGCCCGCTTGCGAAGGTTCTCGTTTGCTGTCGATACAATCCGCGCGTCGATCTTCTTCGGCTCCTGTCCTCCCACTCGCACAAAGCTCCCGTCCTGAAGCAATTGCAAAAGCTTTGCCTGCACTGACAGATCCAGGCTCCCGATCTCATCCAGAAACAGCGTTCCCTGGTGCGCAAGTTCCACGCGTCCCCGCTTGCTGGCATACGCCCCCGTAAACGCGCCCTTCTCATAGCCAAAGAGTTCTGACTCAATCAGCGTGCCCGGGATAGCTGGGCAGATTACCTTCACGAATGGGGCTCGCGAACGAATCGATCGGGCATGAAACAGCTTGGCAATCATCTCCTTGCCCGTCCCGCATTCACCCTGGATAAGTACCGGCACGTTCGTATCGGCAACGCGCTCAAGCTTGGATTTCGCGATCGCCATTTGCGGAGACTGGCCGAAGATCACCTCATCTGGAGGCAAATCGTGGACATCAACCAATCCGTTCGCGCGCGGCAACCCCATCGTTCATTCCCTCTTTCTTTGCTGACCTGTTCTTGCAACTCAAGTGCCAGACGCTTCTTTTCTCTCAACTACCCCAAAGATGCCCAGCAATCAGCAGTTCGGATCCGGTACCCCCCAATGACCTTAACGCCAGGTGGTCAGCAGTTTGGGCTGGTTTCCAGTTCCGGCCTGGTTAACAGTACCTTCGAATGCTCCGGCGTCCGCAACCTGAATCCAAAACTCGCCAAGCGGCCGACAAAGTCAGGAACGGAAAATCTATGAGAATCATGCATCCGGGCGTTGAATGGAAGCTCAGGCGATCCTGCTAATGCCAAACCCTAAACAGCCTCGGTATTGCTCGGAGATCCCCGAACCGTCCTCCAATCAATGGCTTATTGGTTCCAACCTGCAGATCGCACTCACCGCTGATCTTACCTGCCGCTTCCAGGCACGAAGGGCTCTGGTCGTTGGCCCCCACGCCTTAGCGATCGCCAGTCCCAAATCTCCGATCCACCCCAAAGACCACTTGCCTGGGAAATTGTTGACACGAGAGTGGTAATTACTTTCACACTATTCGCAATTTTTTGCTCATTTGTCACGTTTTTCTATGGAATCCTCGCCGAAGTCTAGGTTATCCTCAAAGCTCCCTGAAGAAGGGAACTCGATTCCCTATCTCCTCTGGATTCAATGAGCGGGAGCAGAAACTCGATCCAGGGCTAGAGTATTCAGCAGCCTGTCCGATGAACTTCATGGATATCCATTTCCCGGAGCGAATTTCTGGCACAGTGAACGACCAGTATGAGAGAACAGGTTTTTTAATATGGCTGCCACACTTTCAGAACCTGTACCGGCACTCCGGGCACGACGTGCACCGCACGTGGCTGTTCTCGACTCGAATCCTGCCATCCTCGACTACATCCGGCGCATCCTGGCAGACCGCTGCCAGTTGAGCCTTTTCAGCCAGCCATCCGAGCTGATCGCCTGCGTCGGCCAAAATCCCACCCCAGAATTGGTCCTGATGGACTGGCTCACGGCCGAGAACAACACCGGTATCCATTCGCTCGGAATGCTGAAGAAGATCCTGGAGCTCAATCCTTCGCTCCCTGTGGTCATGCTCTCTTGTTCAGCCGACTTGAAGGAGGTAGTCCAGGCCACCCGCATGGGCGCTGCCGACATTATCCTCAAGCCGTTCAAGGCCAGCGACATTGAGTCAGCTATCGGGCACTTGGGCGCTGCCGATGACCGCGCCTTTGAAGAGTTCCACGAGACGCCTCTCGACGAGAACACCTCCTTCGTCCGCTCCAGCAAACGCATGCTTGAGATTGAGCACCAGTGCACGCTCGTTGCTCGCACCGACATCCCGGTTCTGATCCTCGGCGAAAGTGGCACCGGCAAGGAAATCGCGGCCATGTTCATCCACAAGATGTCGGCCCGCAGTCAGCGCAGCTTCCTCAAGGTCAACTGCGCAGCCATGCCGCTTGACCTGCTTGAGAGCGAGCTCTTCGGCTACGAGCAGGGCGCGTTTACCGGCGCAGTAAAATCGAAGCCCGGCAAATTTGAAATCTGCAACACCGGAACCATCTTCCTTGACGAGATCGGCGAAATGGCTCCGCCCCTCCAGGCCAAACTTTTACAGGTCCTTCAGGATGGAACCTTCTCACGCCTTGGCAGCCGCAATACAGTCAAGGTCGACGTCCGCGTGATTGCCGCCACCAACATCAACATCAAATCCGCCATTGCCCAGAAGACCTTCCGCGAAGATCTCTACTACCGCCTCAACGGCTTCAGTGTCAGCATTCCCCCGCTTCGCGAGCGCCGCGTCGAGATTCCGATCCTCACCAACTACTTCATGCGCAAGATCGCTGCCAAATTTGACCGCAAACCGCTGCCCATCTCCTCAGCTCTAATGCAGGCATTGTGCGGCTACTCATGGCCGGGGAATCTGCGCGAACTTGAGAACACCATCAAGCGCTACGTGGTTCTGGCCGATGAACATGCCATCATCGAAGAACTAAATCCCAACCGGGGGAGCGAAGCATTGCGGTCCTCATCGGATGGAGAGGCAAACCGTGGCGGCCTCAAACGCCTTGTTCGAGGGCTGAAAGACGACGCTGAATCCGCAGTGATCGCCCAAACGCTGGAAGGCACAGGATGGAATCGAAAGGCAGCCGCAATCGACCTGAAGATCAGTTACAAGGCACTGTTGTACAAGATCAAACAGTACAACCTGACCCAACCCAGGCGGGCATGAAACCTGACGCTACGCAGGTTGCCGGCTCGCGGTTGCAAAAGGTCGTCATTCAGTTTGGTAACTCCGTCGTTAAAGGCTATCTCGAATCCCAACCTTGGGACAGCATTGAAGGGGTTCTCAGCAAGGCTCCAGATTCCCCACCTCGATCCTTCCGTGTCCGCCCCATCGATTCAGACACAATTCAAGAAATCTCCACAGCGGATGCCAAAGCCGTTTTTTACGTCAACGATTTTGACGGAGACCGCGAACACCGTCCCCTGAACTTCCATACACCCACACCGATCGTCCACGGAATCTGGGTCAGGGTCGAGTTTCTCGACGGCGAAGTCATGGAAGGTATCGTGCACAACACGCTCCGGTTCCTCGTTGACCCCGGATTTTTCCTCATCCCTTCAGACCCAGACAGCAACAACCGACTTGTTTACGTCATGAAGAGCTGGCTCAAAGATCACAGAGTTTTGGGCGTTCGAAAGCTGTCATGAACGATCGCAACTAGAACATCTGCATTGGTATCGGCCCAATCAGAAGCCGGAGCCTAGGCTGGGTTTGTGCCCTGCTGGGGTCTCGTCTCGTTCAGAATGCGGTATTTGAGGATCTCTGCAGCGACGCCCGTTTCACTGCGCGGCGTCAGGTCGGTCCGCGCAACCCGGCCCTGGCAACGAATCAGGCAGGAATTCGACAGCGTTACTTCCGGCGGCAACTCCACAACAAACTCAATCTCCTCACCCGCGACAGGCGCATCCCCTGCACCCAGGTAGAAATACACCCCCCTGTTGCTCAAATCACGAGTGAATCCCGCTATCTCGCGGTCCCCAATTAGGATCGTCAGCGGCGCCTTGATCTGAAACCGCTGCGTTTTCCGGCGATCATCCACTTCCGGCTGATTCTTCCTCATCACTACTTCCGCCTGATCCAATCCGCATCTGTGTGCCGCGTCTCGCTCATCCTGCCCGTCAGTGGGCTCTCCATCGCGGGAATTCGCATGATCGCTGACAAACGTACTGCACCGCCGAGTTACATTGCCGACGAGTAGAGGTTACCAAAATAACGAGCAATTCGATAGCCAAAGCGAATTGCCTGGAATACGAGCCTTCTCAGCCCGGCCCAACTAACATGCGCAACTTATTGCAGAGTCTTAGGGAAAACTCAGGATGCGAAAGACACGGCCTCGGCTCGTGTGCATACTGCAGCCGACAATCAGCGAGCAGGCCTGGCACTGGCTCACAGATCTCGAATCGCCCTTCGTCTTGATCCAATCCTGCTGGCCGGTCAATTGAGAGGCTGTGCCGAATTCAAATCCAGCGTCAGGGAGTTTGCCCCGGCGTGAACCTGAACAGCCTGGCCCCACACATACGGCTGCCCTTTATAGACAGCAGAGATCATAAGGTAATACGTGCCGGGTGGAACGCCGGGGAAGGTTCCGGCACCATTCGCATCCGCGCGCACTGCAGAAATAGCACTTGCGTTGATGCCAGCTTTCACCTTGGGGCAATCGGGGGTGTTCATCCCGCATGCGCTGCCGCCGTATTTGTAGGGTGACGTTCCCGGGGGTACAGTCACGCCGCCTCGCGACAAGGAGTCGGCATAGCTCCAGCGCAACAGAAGATAAGGCCGGCCGGCGAGCGGGTTGGGCGTCCCCGGTATCGCAGGAATCCCCGCCACAATAGATAGAATCGCGTTGCCGAGTGGAGCGCCCGGCGTGGACAGTCCTCCACCATTGTTGTATGCGGCGGTGCCCGGCGCAGCAGCAGCTCCGGTTGTGGCCGCGATCCCGCCAGTCATAGGAATTTGCTTGCTGGCGTTCAAGACGGCGAGGTTGCAGGTCTGCTCCATGGGAGCGAAGGTGAAGTCGTCGTTTTGGTCCTGCCCGGTTACCATGCGCCCATGCACTTGGTAAGGCGCGAAAGAGCCAGGATCGAGCGATCCATCGGGGCGGAAAGTGAATGTGAGTGGATGGTCGGGCGCATTGATCTTCACCACTGCTCCATTGCCGCTGGCCTCCACCGCGTAGGGGTAAGCCCGGGCAGAGTCCGGACCGCAGCCAAGAATCACCGACTCTGGAAAGAACTCCAGGCTGAAGCCTGTAGATGCAGCGAAAATGCCATGCATTCGAATGCCAGGAGGCGTTGGTGGGCCTTTGTCGCCACCGAACATGGTCTTGAGCAAGTCCGTTTGCATGGTCTGCACGCCAACGCTCGCTCCTTTTGAAGAAAGATTCAGTGCCGGACATGTGGCCGTACGCGGCGCAAATTTGGTATACCCCGGGTCGTCATTAACGCGATTGCCAACCGAGTCGTAATAGTGCCCCAAATTATCCGTCTGCGTGCCCTTCTGCGCAGCAGTCTTGCCGGCCACATAGCCAGCCGCGACCACGCCATCGATGGTCACCGGGCCAGGTCCGGTAATTGTTCCGTCGGCGTGGACGGTCAGGACCAGTGGGCGCGGGTGCGTGTTGATAGTCAGCGCAGCACGATTGCTCTCAAACCTGAGCGTATAGCTCTCCTGGTTAGGGGACAGAAATGCACAATTCAACAGGACGCCGCCGTCAATGAAGTCGAGACGCCAATTCCCCGCGCCTTCAAAGACACCTGCCATGTTCGCGCCCGACGCCGGCCCGGTCGGCTTGTCGGCACCTGGAAGCACCGAGCCAAGCATTTGCGAGAAAGCGCCCAGGAGTTGGTTCCCTGTGCAACTGGCGGGAAGCCGCCCCGAGCTGACGCAGCGTCGCATTGCTCGCTCTTCTGCGTTTTTGGGTGGCGCTATTTGCGATCCGTTGCCCGAGTAGGCCTGGCCCGCAGCCTGAGCCGGAGCACTCATTTGCGCTTCTGACTTGGCAACATTGGCGTTGTAAGTGTCCTGCTGCTTCTGCTGAAAAGCCTTAGCGGCCGCCGCCTGTTTTGCGCTCGGCTGGGTGCAAGTAGGCAGCAACTTTTTCAGCACCCCCCGGGTCACATACGTGTAGGAGTTCATGCCATTGGGAAGGAGTTTGTCCGGGTGAGCGACCATGCACGTGGATGTGTCAGAGGTATCGCGAATATTGCAGTTCTCGATGTAAATGTGCTCGCCGCTGCACACGTATGTGACCCCGACTGGAATCTCCTGTGCGCCAGCTTCTGCCGCGATAAGAAAAGCTCCAATTAAAGCAACATGTAGCATGCCAACTCGATCGAGCATTGAAGCACGCTTTCTAAGCAGCAAACACATAAAGCCCCCGCAAATACGAGCCACTGCCGGATGGCGATGGCCCCGGTTTTTCTATTAAGCCGCCGCCCAAAGAGGAAGTGGTGCAGCCGCAGCTGAAGGAAGTCCTGATAGTAGTACTCAGCGACGGCCAAGATCAACAGCAGAGGCTTTTGAATGAGCGGACAAGGCTTTATGAGACGGGAACGATCAGGTTCGTCAGTGTGTATCACTCAAGCATTAAACCGATGAACAGACCGCAGATGGAGCGCAGTCCTTTTGTTCCCTGCATCGGGCTTTTAACGACTGTGTTCATTCATCACTGAATCTGACCGCATCCTACGAGATCATCACGTCTTGCAGAATAAGAGGGAGAAGAACAAATGTATTCCTCCTTGGACAAGGCTTTAACGGTTCGAAGCTTCTCGGCCCATGTCTCGAGCCGAGCCAGAACCTCAAGCAAGTCGACCGAATTGCCGTGGAATGTGAGTTGCCGCACCCATCGTCGGAACAATGATTATATCTACGATCAACGTTTTAATTCTCGTTCTGGTATTCTTGCTGCTCATCAAACGCAGATCCCTGAGGCGAGTTCTCCTAACCGAAAGTCAGCACCAGCGCTACACCTGGCAGCAATCCGTCGCTGAGATGCATGGCTTGTTCGTTCGCATCTGGATACCCAGCATTTCATCCTCTTCCTCCTCTCGAGGGAAACCATTTCCATAGCGCCCGTTTGACGGCGATGTGAGATCGAACGATCTGGCCTCATCGCTATGGAAACCTCGATTCATGCGGCGTTCCAAATCTATTAATGCGTGGGTGTGGTGCTAGCCGGATTGAACTCACTCGCCAGTTCTGGCGTTGAGTGGATGTCTGATGCCGCCGGATTCCCTGCCTTGGCCACTTCCACGGCGAATACATAACTTGCGCCAAACATGTTACTCGTAAAGATGACGAGTTTCTTATCTGGCGAGAAACGTACATTCGGCTCGAGCCTGTAGTTATGATGCGCCATGTTCACAAGATGCTCTGAGTGAAAAACTCCTGGCTGCCAGAAATCCGGATCATTCAACGCACCCGAGCCGACATTCATCATCTGCGGCTGGAATAGCTCAATCCATTCTCCATCCGGAGCTTTGGCCACCTGCCCGGGGTCACCGCCATCGCCGGTGAACATAGTCTCCCCCTCCGTGAGATTGAAATGGATCGACCACTCATTTCGCTGCATGTGGTAGGCAATTCGCTTATGGGTTTCAAGGTTATATCCGGCAAGGTAGAAGTCCTCGCCCTTCGGATACTGCCAGTCATACCAGATGGTCTTTCCATCCAGCCCCCAGAATTCGTGGCCCGCGATCTCCATAGCCATGGTGCGTTTGTGAATCAGCTCGTTGTGTGTCCCGTCGGCATGGATCATCCAAATACGGTCAACCTTTTGCCACGGCCCTTCGTGGCAATACATGAGCAACGCCGGATCGGTCGGCGAAAACAGCATATGCCCGATCCAGTCGGTCGAATGCAACAGCGTCGTGACTTTGCCTGTCTTCAAGTCGATCTCAAAGAGCACCACCGGTATCCGCGCGGCCAGCCGTCGCTCCATCATCTCTCCCTTTCCCTCAGGCTGCACGAGGTTCCCCGCCTGAGGCGGCGGCTTCGCAGCTCCAGGAGCTGCCGACGCGGCCTGTGGACGATTGCGCCCATACTCCTGGTCGGGAGACGTGTCATTTTCGTCATACGTACCCACCCCAAGCGTCTCGTCTGCATTGATGGTGGCGATGCTTGCGCGCGGCGGCAGCGTAACAAGCCTTGTTACTTCGCCGGAATAGACATCGGCTTTGTATACCGTGCTCAGATTGGTGGCCGCGTCCAACTTTGTGAAAAACACCGAGTTGGTTTTTCTTCCCACAACAATGGTGCGAATACCAGAGCGATTTTGGCCCGGCAAGGCATCCGGCGGTCGTGGCGCACTTGGCACCACCAGCCGCGTCTTCAGACTGGCAAGGTCCAAAGCGCGAATGCCGTCCGGCGAGTTGTAGACCATCTGTTTGCCATCGGGAGTGAACGCGTTCACGTTGAAGTAAAAGCCCGATGAACCTTCCTCATCCGTTAGCCGCATCACGCGATGGCCGGTGTCCTTGTCAACCCAGGAGACGGGAAGATGCTGTGAGGATGCCGCGAATGAAACGCAAGCGGCAGAAGCGAGAACTGACAGAACAATACGATGCATGCTGGGCGCGCTCCTCTTCATAGGAAGTCAAAGCGATGGTCCGGTTGAGTCGCGGCGTGTTTGCCACCACCCGCCGCGGAACGATTTATACATCCGCAAGTAACAGATTGGCCCAAACTGAGTCGGCCCCGTGCTCATAGATTCACATGAAAGTCGACACCGAGCTCACGGGTCGCGATGGGTTCGACAGCCTTGGTGAGGGTTGACGCATCGTATCCAAGGATCGACTCAAGTAGCATCCCGTAATAGAGCGCAGTGAATCCCCAAAAGCGCGTCTGGCCGAGTCCCTCGCCGGTTTCGGCGTTGTAGTATTCGCGGAGGGCGGCGTTCTTTTCAACCGCCATGTGGAAGAGGCGCACAGCAAGTTCGCGGGCCTCGGCCTGGTAACCGTAGCGGCGCAGGCCCTGGAAGATCATGTAGTTTGTCGGCGCCCAGGTCGGACCGCGCCAATTGCACTCACGGTGCGAACCCTGATAGTAGTCGGGCTCGGTCTTGGCGTAACTGGCAACCGGATAAGTGAGCCAGAACTCATCAGGGTTGAGCAGGTGCTTGTGGATCATTCGCTTTGCTCGTCCGGAGGTGGCTGCGCCGGCAAACAAGACCATGAAGTTCGTTGCCGACAACACATAGACGCGCTTGCCAGTCTTTTCATTGCGGTCAAAGTACATTCCCCGCTGCTCATCCCAGAGAACGGAGTTGATGAGCTTGACCACTTGGTCGGCGTGCCGGTCGAATGCCGCGCTGTCTGCCTTCAGGTTCAGCTGCGCGGCGATGACTGACATGGCGCGCAGTTCGCGGATGAGGTAGGAAGCGAGATCCACGCCCTCGATCTCAAATGCGCCCAGTGCTCCGCCACGTGACCACTGGTTATCGGTACCCGCGGCATCGGCGGAGTTCCACACCGGAAGCCCGTTTTTGTCCGAGTCATAGGAAAACCACTTGTCGAGGTATTTGACCAGCCGGTCATAGTAGTTGCCGCGAAGCCACTCGTAATCGTCGTGGTTCTGCTTGCACCCCAGCACTGCCAACTGTGCGAGGAAGGGTTTGAATTGCTGGCGATCGCGCTGCTTGATCAGGCTGCGATTGACGTAGCCATCCGGTTGTTCGCGATTGAGAAATTCCTTCAAGTTAGTGAAGCAGTACTTCGAGACCCCAAAGTAGGACAGATAGAGGTTTTCGAAATATAGGTCCCAATCGTAGAACTCGTTGTAGGGATAACCGGTGAGGAAGGTCCCATCGACGCCGGGGATATGCCTCAGGCCGTGCGCCTCAATGTCGGCGTTTACCGTATGCAGGCGTTGGTTCAGCTCTGTCCAGTCCCCGGAGCCGATCCGATCGTACAGAGCCTTGGCCGCGGTTGTAGAAGGAGACGGGACAGGCGCAGCGGCGGCTTGCGCGAGTCCGCGGCGGCTCATGGCCTCGTAACCCAGCAGCGATGCGGAGCCGGCCAATAGAAGCCGGCGAGTGATGGACATATGTTCATTCCTGTCTTCTATACGTTTTGGTTAGTCGCGGCACGCCCCAACCTCGGGTCAGCACGATGTGGCTGCCACTCAGCGCGAGTCCCGAGGATCAAGCTTTGCCCGCCGCCACTTCAGAGCGAGCATCCTCCATCGCGACCGCATAGTCAAATTCCCTGGCCGATTCTATGCGAATAACTCATATGGCGGAACCGCCTGGCGCGCGCCGGCTCGCGTCTTCTTCCGCAGCGGCGGCCTGAACTAGAAGCAAATTGGCCAAATGGCGCGCGTAACGCGGCGATAATACGATTTCGGCAGCACCGTCCGGGCCGGGCTTCAAACCCGGGTGATGGATGACGATTTCATTCGTGTCCTTCGATCGACGCACTTGCAATACTCCAGCCACTCGTTCCATTGGCCGCCTCCTTCCGTCGCGGTCGAGCAAAGTAACGGATTCCGGTCTGATCAGGCCTTGAGCGGTATCTGCCGCTTGCTGCTCCTGCGTATCAGAACTGAGTTGCCGCTCCGGAATGGCTGTTTGTCGGGATCCGGCCGCTCGTGCGGTTTCTCTCTACGGAGGAATAGGAGCAACGCATCCCTTCTCGGCGCCGCCTGGATAGACGGCGCCTCTCCGGTTGAGGGGTAGACTACAAGGTTAAAAGTTGACGTGGCCCGACAACTGGAAGTCGCGTGGTGCAGTTCCAGGTGCGGTGACCGTTCCAAACGTGGAGGATCCCGCGCCCCACCCCGCATTGGAGCCGCCCCAGATCATGAGGTTCAAAACGTTCTGGCAATCCGCCTGGATCACGAGGGCCATCTCGTGATAGATCGGGAACGAACGGCGCACCGAGGCGTTAAACGTTTGGTTGGCCGGGGCGGTGATGTTATATGCCCTGGTGCGCGGAGCATTTCCAATCAGATACTGGGCCGTGTTGGTATTGCCGGAGATGTTTGTCGGCGCCGTGAATGCCGCCGGGTCCACGTATTTGATGGTGCCTGCATTGGCGAGTACGTATCCGTTCGGCCCCTTCCCGTACTTGCCGTTGATACGCGCCCTGCTGCCATACCCCGAAGTAAGAGAAGGCATGCATTGTCCCGCATTCGGCGCAGCGTTGGCGCAGTTGCCGTTTGAACTCCAGGTCACTGCAAAAGGCGCGCCGGTATCGTAAGAATAGATGCCGGACAGTTGCCAGCCGCCAGCCAGATTTCGCACCAGCCAGTTAGTGGACCCAATCTTTCCCGAACCGAAGGGGAGTTGGTAAACGCCGTATGCATTCAAGATTGTCGGAACAGAGATTGTCGTCCAGGAGCGCTCGATTCTGTCTTGCTTCCAATCTTGTGCGTGGCCGTCAATGGCCGCCGCCGGAATGGGATAACCGCTGCGGAATGTGCCGTCGTCCCCAATGTTTTTCGAGAGAGTCAGGTTGGCGTTGAAGGAGAGGCCGTGGGCCATGCGCTGGCTCAATGTAAATTGCAGCGCGTTGTAGGAGAAGTTTTCTGAGAACGGTCCGCCAAAGGTGTCAACGACGGCGTTGTACTGCGGGAACGCTGTCAGCATCTGGGCAATTGTCAGTGTCGATTGGCCCGGAAATGCGTTCGCAGCATTGATAAAGTATCCAGGATTCGGCAGACCGGCCATCGCAGCATTCAAAATGGCCACGTTCGCCGTAGTCGCAGGCGCAGTCAGAATTGAATCCGTCGCCCCCTTGGCACTCGTTCCGTTCACGCTCCCCAGCGCGGCAAGATACTTAGGATTTAACTGGTTGTTCCAGTATCCGCGGGAATTCTGTGAACTGCCGTCCCAGGTGTGATGTGCCTCGTCACCCACATAATTCACTTGCAGGATTATGTCCTTGGTGATCGAGCGCTCAAAGCCCGCGTTCCAAAACGTGTACTCCGGCGCGCGCCCCGACAAGTATGGATCGACGTTTCCCATCGACGATGGAGTGACGAAGGCACCACTGCTGTTGACATAGTTTCCGGTATCCAGGATCGTACTTGCAGGACCTGGCGCGGGGGCAGCCGGATAGGCATATCCCGGTCCGAAAAGCGACGAGTTGGAGCCGTTCAGCCAGAAGGATGGTCCGGCGTTGGCGCCGATCAGAGTATCGCCCGGCGCTACAGCGGTAGTGTTGAAGCCAAGGGCCTGACCCGCGCCGTTCGATCCGCCATTGCCGGCCACGCGGCCGCCACCCGTTCCGCCGCCCTGCGAGTAAACGACGCCGGATGCTGCCCGGAACACAGTCTTATCGTCAAGTTGAAAGGTGATGCCGGCGCGCGGTCCGAAGTTCTTCCAGTATGTCTGGACTGGTGTGGTGCAGCCGCAACTGACCGCCGCGCCCCCGTAGTTCCCATCAAATTCCAGGGCCCCCGGCGTATTTGTGGCGGAGTTGGTCGCGGTGGGGTTTAGGAAGGTGAAGTGATTGAACTTCTCGTGCAGAGGAGGAAGGTAATCCCAACGGAAACCCACATCGAGAGTCAATTTGCGAGTCAGTTTGTAAGTGTCCTCGGCAAACGGCGCAATGGCTTTTATTCGACTGTAGATCGTGGCCACATTCTGCAGCGGCAGGGTCAGTCCTGTAGTGCCGCTTGAAGTTGCGCCGATCGCACCAAGCAGGAAACTGGCGTAGCCATATCCAGTCTTGCTCTGATCGATGTTCGAAGAACTGCCGTCATTCACGGTGCAACCGGCACCAACGCACGAGTACCCCGCGGTCGCATACTGGTCGACGGACAAAGGCAGAACGCCGGTAAAGGTAGCCGGGTTGGCGTTGTTCAGCCCTTGAAACTGGTAGGTAATGCCAAAGGTGAATTGATGCTTGCCCTTCAACCATTGCAGGTTGTCGATGACAGAGTAGTTGTTGGGAATGGTGAGCTGGGTTGAAGCCGAGTTGCTGTCTGTGGTCCAGGTCGCCGGGTTTACGCTCCCAGCTAAGGATCCCGCCCCGCCAAAGTTTACGCCTGGGAATTCCTGGCCTGCCTGACCGCCCGGCAAATTGGTGATTCCCAGCGCGCCCGCTTCGTATTGCGCGACTCCCTGGGTCGGATTGTCGATCGGCATGAAGAAGCGCGTATAGCCGATCTTGAACTGATTCGTCATGTGATCGGTCAACGTATATGCGTCTTCAATGTTGTATTGCTTGGGGACGATGGTAGCGTAGTCGCCGACGGCATAAGGCAGCGGAAGATAGGGAGAGCCGAAGTTGTTGGCATACACCACGTGACCCATCGCGCCGACCGAGGATAGCCTGTTCTTCGGAGTCAGGTCGAAGTCCACCCGCCAATCGTAGAGATGGTTGTCGCGCCCGCCAATCTGGGTCCCCAGATAATCGTTGTTGAACACGGCGGGGTTGTAATTGCCCGACAAGTTGGCATTGGGAGACCCGGCGTAGTTCGGCATGAACGATTCCATCTTCTGCGCAATCGGAGAGATTCTCCCTGGCGGAATTACGTTCAGTTTGCCGTTATAGCTGAACGGCGTTCTGGTGCAACCAGCCGCGTTGCAGGTGTTGCTAAGGGGATCGAAGATGATTGGAATGTCGTCGATGCCGCCATCGGAAAGCGCGGAAAAGTCTCCCTGTTCCATGGCCGTCGTGGGAATGGTGGTTTGTCCCGGAGGATCGTCCAAACGGGAATGGTACCTGTCGTACGCGAAGAAGAAGAAAACCTTGTTGGCGGTGTGAGGAACATGGCCGCCGATCGATGCCGACAACTCGTTGCCATGCTCGACGTTCTTGGGCGCCGGCATGGTGGCCCCCGCGGCGGTCTTCACCGTTGCTTCCTTCTGCGTGAACTGCCATGCATCCAGAATCGTGTTGCGCAGGTAATCGGAAACCTGCCCATGATACTGTTCTCCGCCCGACTTCATAGTGAAGTTCGATGCGCCTGCGCCCATATACTCTGCCGGAGGCACACTGGTCAGCACTTGAAATTGATCGACAGCTTCCAGACTCATGCTCAGCGCCACCGGGCGATTGTCGCCCTGCTGGTTGATGGTTTCCGCAGGTACGCCATCGAGATAAAGATAACCCTGGTAGTTTGCAATCCCGGCAACCACCGGCGTGCGTGAGCCGCTCTGCGCGCCGGGCACAAGGGTCGCAAAAGCAGTAGGATCACGCTGCTGCGTAGTGGCCATGATGATGGGGAGACTGGAGTAATCGGAGTTCTCCATCACCACGCCGATGACCGCGCTCTCCGAATCCAGAGCCGGCGGAGCCGAGGTCACCGTCACCGTTTCGGCCGTCGCTCCAACCGCAAGAATCGCGTTGAAGGCCAGCGGGTTGAGCGCATCGACGTCCAGATGCTCCTGTTTCAATGTCTTGAAACCATTGGCCGAGACCACAAGCGTATAGAGGCCCACAGGCAATGGGGCAATGGTGTAAATGCCGGCGCCCGAAGTGGTGCGGGTGGTCGCCAATCCCGTTGCCTCGTTCGTAGCCGTAACGGTCGCGTCGCCCACTACCGCCTTGGTGCCGTCGGTGACTGTGCCGGTGATCATTCCTTCGCCCGCGGTCTGGGCCAGCAATGAGCCGGAAATGGGAAGCGTCAGAAGGGCCAGTAGACATGTCATCAGCAATCCCCCGGGGGTGTGCCGAGGGAGACGAGGAGACTTTTGCAGCATTGGTGACCTCCAAAGTCGAAACGGGGAGCAAAGTTGGTGTTTTGAAACTGCTGTACCAGAGGAAGGCGACTTAGTTTCGTAGTTGAATTTGTTTCGAGTGGGACTTTATGCGTTAAAGTCGAACGTTGTCAAGGAAAAAGTTTAACGCTAACGTAAGTGACAGGCGGACTGCGTATTTTCTTATATTTAGCTTCTGTTCTGTGAGATCCAGGCACCCCGCTGCGTGGGCATGAGGCAATCACGCGGTTTTACGATTACCCAACCAACTCGCTACGCCAGGGGGCGCCTCAGCGAGGATTGGCGCACCACCAGGGAAGGCTTCAACAAGACCCGCCGTGTAGTCTTGGACTCCTTGTCCTTCAGCAACTTCATCAGCATTCTTGCGGCGTGAACTCCAATCTGGCCGCTATGATGATCGACGCTGGTCAAAGGCGCCTTCAGGCTGGCGTCATAGTGCAGGTTGTCGCACCCCACGAACGCAATATCTTCCGGTATCCGCAGGCCTGCCTCCAGTGCCACATCGATGGCGGCAATGGCGATGGGGTCGTTGTAGCAAAACACTCCATCTGGACGCCTGCCCGAAAGCAGTTTCCGCATTGCATCGTAACTTTGCTGCCAGTCCAATCCATCCGCTGTCATATAAGGGCTGACAAGGGAAAGATCGAAGGTCAATCCATGCCGCGCAAGCGCCGACCTGTAGCCCGCAAAGCGGCCCCTCCCGGTCGTGAACTCGAGGCCGCGGATATGCGCAATCCGCTTGCATCCCATTGCAATCAGATGTTCCGTCCCAATCCGCCCGACGGCAACATCGTCCACTCCCACAAAATTTGCTCTGAATCCTGGAAAGAATCGGTCGATCAGAACGAACGGGGTATCGCCTTTCTGCAACTGCCGGAAACGAAGCGGAGACCGGCTGCAGGAAGCAATAATCAACCCATCCAAACGATGGCCTAGAAGCTGCTCGATAGCTGCCTCTTCGACCCCCGGATCCTCCATGGAGGAGGAGATCATGACTGCGTAGCCGTCCTCCTTCATCGTTGTGGAAAGCGCCTGCAACACTTCGGCAAAGAAGGGGTGCAGGAGCGTCGGCACAATCACTCCGACCTGCCGGCTCTCTCCGGTCACGAGGCTGCGCGCTGTCAGGTTGGGCCTGTAACTCAACTCCTGGGCTTTGGAGAGCACCCGCCTTCGAGTCTCCATGCCCACATCGTCCTTGTTGCGCATGACCTTCGACACGGTCATCACCGAGACGCCCAACGCCTGCGCAATGTCCTTCATTGTGACCGTTGTCATTTGGCCCGTCAGATATTCCAGGAGAAAACGAATTGATAGTGTATCTCAACGCAAATGTCTGGCCTCATGCTGCGATCCCCATAGGACGGAGCAGGTCAGCAGGGTGACCGCGACGAGGAGCAAGCAGCATAAGGCGCGAACCTAAGCGCGGTAGGACTTGGGAGTCATCGAGCGCTGTGAATTGTGGATCGGATTGTGGATTGTCACTTTAGGTCTACACGCTCCGATAAATTATTTGGAATGTGTGGCGTGGACGGCAGGGCTCGATCCAGAGGAAAAGCAAAAATCAGCCCTTTGGCGGATCGGGTTCTTTCTATCGAGCAGAAGAATCGCAGGGGTTGGCAATTTTGGGCTTCACAGGGGGCGAACTTGAACACTCTGCCTCAACTCGTTCGTTAACTCGTCGAAGGTCGGGTGCATTTCGGTGCTTCCCCGGGGCGCACGCTACGGGAGGATGGGATTGATGGAGACTCGGATCAAGAAGTGCATTTCGCGATTACGCTTGGCACGCCAAGGTGCCATCATGTCTTGATGCTTGGCGCCCGTCTGATCTTTGCTTGATAGTTGGTCGCGAGGCGACGTCAAGAAGACTAATGAACACCGAATCGCCCTGGCTACGCGACCAGCAAGCTTCGCCTTCCCCCCACAACTTTAGAATCAAAAATTCACAAGCTTCCGCGAACGCCAGGGTCGCAAGCCTGGCAAATGGTCTCGGAACGCTATCGGAGAAATCTGTGGGACTCCCAAACCGGATCGCGGCAAAGTGAAATTGACAGCCGCTTACGTTCCGCAGAAGGTTTGCAGAACACGCTCTTCGGGACGGGCAGGCATTGCGTATCGCTCAAGCCCCGGCCTCTCTTCATATGGCCGTGTGACAGCGTTCAGCAGGTCCTCGAACGGCTGGAAGTCCTGCCGCCAGGTTGCCGCCTCGAGCGCCGCTTCTACCAGGTGATTGCGCGGGATAAATACTGGGTTCATACGCCGCATCGCCGTTGCGCGCGCCTGTCCATCCTCCGGCTGTGCTTTGAGAAGTTCCCGCCATTGGACAGCCCAGCTGTCATACGCAGCGGGGTCGGCGAACAGGGCTCGCACTTCCGCATCGCCTCCCGGCGAGGCTGCGGCATCGCAAAGCCTTCGAAAGGTCAGCGTAAAGTCAGCATGATTGGCGGTCATGCGTTGCAGCAAGTCTTCCGCCAGAGCCTCGTCCCCCTCGTATGCCGTGAAGATGCCAAGCTTTCGGCGCAGTCCTGCTGACCGGGCACTTTGGAAATGCGGCTCGAATGTGCGAGTGCTTCGTTGGCCGAAGCCACCGCTGCCGCTTCGTCCCCTGTCTCCTCTGCGAGAACCGGCAGCAATGCCTCGGCCAGACGCGCCAGATTCCAACGCGCGACGTTGGGCTGATTGCCATAGGCGTAACGCCCGCCGTGGTCGATGGAGCTAAAGACCGTGGCAGGGTCGTACTCTTCCATGAAGGCGCAAGGGCCGTAATCGATTGTTTCGCCCGAGATGGATGTGTTGTCCGTGTTCATGACGCCATGAACAAATCCAAGCAACATCCACTGCGCTATCAGCAGCGCCTGCCGAGTGACCACGCCCTCTAGCAGCGCATGATAGGGCCGCTTGGCCTGCGCCGCCTGGGGATAGTGCCGGGCAATCGCATAGTCGGCGAGAGTGCGCAGGCTCTCTCTATCGCCGCGTGCAGCAAAATACTGAAACGTACCGACCCGCAGGTGGCTGGTGGCCACGCGCGTCAACACAGCTCCCGGCAGGGCTCCATCCCGAAGCACTCGCTCCCCCGTGATCACGACGGCCAGTGACCGCGTTGTGGGTACGCCGAGCGCCGCCATCGCCTCGCTCACAATGTATTCGCGCAACACCGGCCCGATCGCCGCTCTGCCGTCGCCGCCACGCGAGAAGGGACTCCGGCCCGAGCCCTTGAGCTGGATGTCATAGCGCACGCCGTTGCGCCCCACCAACTCGCCAAGCAGGTTTGCTCGCCCATCGCCTAGTTGAGGCACAAAAGAGCCAAACTGGTGGCCGGCATAGGCCTGCGCCAGAGGCTCGGCCCCTTCAGGCACTCGGTTACCGGCCAGAACTGCAACGCCATCTTCGCTACTGAGCGCGTCTACATCGAGGCCAAGTTCCCCCGCCAGTTCCTCATTCAGCTTCACAAGCCGCGGCGCTTCAACTGGTGTGGGATTCACTCGCGCGTAGAAGTTCTCTGGCAACCGCGCATACGTGTTATCAAAGCCAAAGCAGATCTTCTGTTCTGCAAGGTCGGCGACTGTCTGCGGCGTACTCAAAGGTTTGTGGGATGAATCCATTCTCTATTGGATGCGAATTGGGTGTTTTGGTCGCGTTCTCTTGGCGGCCGAAGAATCCGGCGGCGGCAGAGCTCACCCCAGTCGCCATGACATTTCAGGACTGATCTGCCGTCGACCAGCAGTATGGCGATTTAGGATGAATTGACTCAGTCGACAGTCTTTCTCCAGAGGTGCACTTGATTCAAATCGATGAATTCCAGATGGTCAAACGGCTTCGTTGGACAGCAATTGTTCTGGTTGCGGCCGGAGCGGCTCTCACTTTAGCCGCCCAGCCATCGAGCTTTTGGAGTCTGCCGA
>Ga0182016_10000417_pt1 | contig 53214 bp, 43 predicted proteins | sample 712S2MmetaG_FD_120491 | JGI IMG/M metagenome (GOLD analysis project Ga0182016, IMG submission 120491) | Permafrost microbial communities from Stordalen Mire, Sweden - 712S2M metaG | ecosystem: Environmental > Terrestrial > Soil > Wetlands > Permafrost | place: Sweden: Stordalen | collected...
ACCGCTCTCGATCGGCCTGTAAAGGATTTCACCGGGCTGCCGGGTGTTTATGACATCAAGATTCAGTGGATGCCCGATACGCCCGCTTCGTCCGACCCTACCGACCTGCCGGGGTCGGTTTACGCCGCCGTTCAGGAACTCGGGCTCCGTTTGCAGGTGCGGAAAGTCCCGGTGGAAGTAGTGGTAGTAGATCGCATCGAACGCGTCCCCACGCAGAATTGAGGAGAACATTATTGGGCCACGGATGCACACAGATAAACACCGATAAGAAAGTGCTTGGTTTTATCGGTGTTAATCGGTGTTCATCGGTGGCTAAATTGTGTTTTGATTTCATGCTAATCTGACCGTCGCTTTGGGACACTGCGCGTGCAGTCTCTGCTGAATCGCCGCCACGTCAGACTCGTGCCCGGGGGGAATCGGAATCCTCCGTGCCACCAACGTCGCGCTGCTCCCGTTGAAATTCCGAAATACCAATTCCAACCGCGCTGGCGGATCGCGCGGACTGGTAGCTTCCACCAGGTAACTGCCCGACAAGATCCACGGCGAGAATGTGCCGTCGCAAAACACGCCCTCGTCGCCCAACACCGCCTCTAGGGGAGCGGCCAGCAATCGGCGATTTCGCCGCTCGGGAGCGCCGCGAGTGGCGAGGCTCACGCATAGAATCACAACCAGAAAGAAAGCCATGCATGCGGCGGCCGCGATCAGCCTGTCGCTCACGCTTCCCGACACCATCACCAACGCGCAGCCTATGAATATGGCGGCCAATATCGCCGCCGCTTTCAAAACCTTGCGCCAATCGCGTTTCCAGTCGATTTTTACCTGCTTGGATCGCTCCCAGGCGAGTTGATTCCGCGCCCACGCTTGCCACTCTTCCGGCGAGTAGCGCCAGTGCGCCCAAGGCGCCGCCAGCACCTGCGACATCCCCAGATCGAGACGCCGCGCCCGCATGTACAGCGCCACTAGTGAAGGTCCGCCGCCGAGCAGCACCAGGACGCCAGGCGCCGCCGGCAGCCAGGCCCATTGGGAAGGTATCGCCAGGATCGCTGTTCCGCTGATCAGCAGGTACGCCAGGATACGACAGATCCAAACTTGAATTTTGTGGCGCTCGGCGTTGACGATCCTCACCGACGGCGGCAACTGCGCTACGTGCGAATCGGTGATGCGGATGAGCCCAGCCGTGGCGCCAATCCCCACCGCGATGATGAGCAGTCCCATCAGAACCAGCTGCGCGGTGGGAGATTTCGCGATCGGCAGTTTCAAGATCGCGATCGATGCCCCGACGATCGCCGCCACGGTCAACAGCACCGCGCCGATGAGCTTAAGGGTCGTCTTGCGCGAATAGAGCGGACTCCGCCGCCAGCCAAGCCATGCGCCGGCGATCGTGAGGATCGCGAAAATCAGAATCCAGATTTGCACGAAGCGGTTCCGCGGCAGCGCCCATTATGCCAGCAATGTCGGGTACAATCCATAAGACGAGGGGAATCCGCATGAAGCACATCGCCGCTATAGCGGCTGCCATTCTGGCCGCGCAATTTGCCGCCGCCCAGACGCCTGAGGTCAAGACCGCCGAACAGGTCTACAAGAATATCCAGCAGCTGAAGGGCACGCCTGCCGACCAGTTGACCGCCGCCATGCAATTCATCTCCGTGTCGCTGGGGGTGGAGTGCGATTCGTGCCACGTGGCCGGCAAGTTCGACGCCGACGACAAGAACACCAAGAAAACCGCCCGTGAAATGATGGCCATGACGGCGGCCATCAATAAGGACAGTTTCCACGGCCGGCAGCAGGTCACCTGTTTCACCTGCCATCGCGGATCGCTGCATCCCGGCGCCGTGCCGCCGGTGCAGGATTCCGATACGCCCGCCCATCCCGCCGCTCCCGCCACACCGGGAGCGGCCGGCACACCGCCTGCGCCCACGGTGGACGATATCCTCAACAAGTACCTTGCGGCGGCCGGCGGCGCGGATACCATGAAGACCGTCACCAGCCGAGTCATGAAAGGCACGGTGAATGCGATGGGCGGCGAGAATGCCATCGATCTCTACACCAAGGCGCCGAACAAGCGCATCTCCGTCTCCCACATGTCCCCGACAAGCGAAAGCTACACCGCGTTTGACGGTACCGCCGGCTGGCTGGGCACTACCGGCCGCGCGCCCCGTCAGATGTCGCCCACTGAAGCTTTTGCCGCCTCGCTCGACGCCGATTTCTACCTGGTGGCGCACCTCAAGGAGACTTTCCCGCAGCTCCGCCGCGGCCGGCCAATGGAGATTAACGGCGCGATGTGCGAGGCCGTCAGCGCCAGCAAGCCGGGCCAGCCGCCGGTGAATTTCTACTTCGACCAGAAGACCGGCCTGCTGCAACGCATGGTGCGCTACGCCGAAACTCCCATGGGCCGCATGCCCACGCAGATCGATTACGCCGACTATCGCGAAACCGACGGCGTGAAGATTCCCTGGCGTTGGACGCTTGCCCGCACCAACGGCCGCTTCACCATCCAGCTCAAGGAAGTGAAGAATAACGTGGCCATCGACGATTCGAAGTTCACCAAGCCCGAAGGCGAAGTGAAATAGCCATGTCCCTAAACAACCGCTCCCTTTGATCACGGCTCGGAAACGCTCAGTGCCGATACTGAGCCGCGACCGTGAGGGAGTGGTTGGCGCCCTACGCCGTAACTTGCCGCGCCAGTTCCTCTAATCCGCGCTCGCGAATCTCCTGCTCGCGCATCAGGAACTTCTGCACCTTCTTGGTCACCGTCTGCGGGAACGAATCCACAAAGCGGATGTACTGCGGCACCTTGAAGTACGCGATCTTCCCCTTGCAGAAATCGCGAATCTCTTCCGCCGTGGCTTGCTGGCCGGGATCGAGTTGGACCCACGCCAGCACCGTTTCGCCCAGCTTGGCATCCGGGATCCCGATCACGTACACGTCCGCAATCTTGGGGTGGGTGTGCAGAAAATCCTCCACCTCGCGCGGATAAATATTCTCGCCGCCGCGGATGATGGTATCTTTGGCGCGTCCCTTGAAGCTGAAATAACCATCCGGACGCAGCACCGCCAAGTCACCGGTGTGCAGCCAGCCTTCGCTATCGACTGCTTCAGCCGTGGCCATCGGGTCGGCGTCATAGCCCTTCATCACCAGGTAGCCGCGGGTGCACAATTCGCCTTGCTCGCCTAGCGGCAGGCGCTGTTTGGTGGCCGGATCGATAATCTGCACTTCCGTGTTGGCCAGCGCCTTGCCCACACTCGCGACGCGCACTTCGAAGGGATCGTCCACGCTCGTCATCGTTATCACCGGCGATGACTCGGTCTGGCCGTAGGGAATCACCAGCCGATTGCAGTGCATGCGTTCCGCCACGCGCTTCATCAGTTCCACCGGGCAGGGCGCGCCGGACATGACGCCTTTCTTCAGTGAACTCAAATCGTACCGGTCGAAATCGGGATGGCTCAGTTCCGCCACGTACATCGTGGGCACGCCGTAGAGCGCAGTCGCCTTCTCGCGATGCACCGCTTCCAGCGTCGCCAGCGGGTCGAACTGCGCCGAGGGGAGAATCAACGTGGCGCCATACACCACCGATACCATCGACCCGATGACCGACCCGAAACAATGATAGAGCGGCACCGGCGCGCAAATGCGATCCGTCTCATTCGCCCGCAGCATCAGCCCGATCGCCATGCCGTTGTTGACCAGGCCGCGGTGCGTGAGCATGACGCCCTTGGGCAGTCCGGTGGTCCCCGATGTGTACTGAATGTTAGCGACGTCGTCGGGCGATGCGTTGAATGCGGGTATGTCGCGGCCGTTGGCGATCATCTCGTCCCAGGAGGAGTCGCCCAGCCAGATGACGTGCTCGAGGGGCAGGGAATCGCCATTACGCGATTCGTCGAGGATCTCGCGATAATTCGCGCGCGGGTCCTTCTCCCGCAAAAACAGCGCGCGGATATGGGACTTTTTCAGGACGTATCGCAGTTCGTGCGAGCGGTACGCCGGGTTGACGTTGACCAGCACCACCCCGGCGCGCGAGGCGGCATGCTGCATGAGGACCCACTCCACGCAGTTGCTCGCCCAGATGCCGGCGCGGTCGCCCGGGCGCAGTCCAAGGCCGGCCAGTCCGCGTGCCGTGCGCGTGACCTCGCGATCGAGTTCGCGCCAGGTGAGGCGAACATTCTGATGGCAGACCACCAGCGCGTCCCGGTCGGCAAAGCGGGCAGCCGCATGGCTCACCGCTTGCGAAATAGTCTGTTCCAGCAAGGGCACGTCGGCCCCGCGGACATACGACAATGTGGTGTCCACGACTGGCCAGTGTAACTTATTGCGCATTTGTTAGGTGATTGGCTAACCTTTTAGCGGAACCGTCGTCGGCTGGTATAGAATTCCAATATCGGACTTCTATACAACATGCCGCAACCATCCGCCGAACTCGTGAAGGGAACCCTGGACCCGCTGATCCTGCGCACCTTGGATTTAGGCGCCATGCACGGATCGGCCATCGCCGACCGCATCGCTCAGGTCACCAAGGGCACATTCCAGGTGAAGGCGGGATCGCTCTTTCCAGCCCTGCACCGCCTGGAGCAGGCGGGCTGGATCAGCGGTGAGTGGCAACAATCCGCCGAGGCGCGGCGTGTCCGCTCCTACCGGCTCACCGCCGACGGCCGGCGCCAGTTAGCCACCGAGAAGACCAATTGGAAACGCGTCGTCCAGGCAATGGGCCAGGTTCTCGAATCCACTTAGAGGAGACATCGCATGCGCCTCGCTGCCCAAATCAAGCGCCTTTTTCGCAACCTGCTTCGCCGCGACCAGCTCGAAAGCGTGCTCGACGAGGAACTGAATGGCTATATCGACGAAATGGCCGCCCGCAAGGTGCGCGCCGGCATGGCTCCCGCGGAAGCGCGGAGGCAGGCGCGGAGCGAGGCCGGCGGCTTGGAGCAGGTGAAGGAGGAAGTCCGCGAGGCCTGGCTCGGGAACGCCATCGAGACCGCCATTCGCGACGTCCGCTACGCCTGCCGTACCTTGCGCCGCGCTCCCGGGTTTACGGCGGTCGTGCTCTTCACTCTGGCGCTCGGGATCGGCGGCACGGTGACCATGTTCAGTGTGATGAACGCGGCGCTATGGCGTCCGCTGCCGTATCCCTCGCCCGGCCGCATCGTGTTCGTACAAGTGGACGCGCATGGCGTCGCCGACGCCGGCGCCGCGCCCGGCGAAGTGCTCGATCTGCAGGGTCGGAGCGCTCTGCTGGAGCATGTCTCGATCGTCGGCGGGGCGGACGCTAATCTGGAATACAACGGTGAGGCCGAGCACCTGGCAGCCGCCAGCGTGTCGGACGATCTGCTTCCTCTTCTGGGCGCCGGTACAGCGCTCGGCCGGCCGCTGAATTCGCGGACCGATATCCCCAACATGGTGCGCAACATCCTCATCAGCGACGCGCTTTGGCGCCGCCGTTTCGCCGCCGACCGGGGCGTGTTGGGCCGCGAGGTGCGCGTCAACAATCTGCCCATGCAGATCGCCGGCGTGCTCCGGCCGGATTTCCGCCCCTACCTGCCGGCCTCCTCCGACGCCACCGAGCATGTCGATATCTGGTTCCCCAGTGGCATCGAAAACACCCGTCAGTACCGCGGTTTTTGCGCGATCGCCCGCCTCAAGCTCGGGGCCACGGTGGCGCAGGCGAACGCGGAACTGGCATCGCTCGCCGCCGATTTCGTCCGCGAACACCCCGACACGTATCGCGATGGCAAACTGCGCATCACGGCCCGATCCCTGCAAGGCGAGTTGACGCGTCAAGCGCGGCCGGCGTTGTTTCTGCTGGCCGGAGCGGTCGGGTTCGTGCTGCTGATTGCCTGCGTCAACGTCGCCAACCTGATGCTGGCGCGCGGCGCCGCGCGGCAGCGCGAACTGGCCATCCGCCGCGCCATGGGCGCCGGCACGGTTCGCCTGGTCCGGCAAATGTTGACCGAAAACCTGCTGCTCGCGCTCGGCGCCGGCGGGATCGGCCTCCTGCTGGCGAGTCTCAGCCTGGCGGCCATCGGAGAATTCGGGAGCACCCACCTGCCGATGCAGTCGAGAATCGCCATCGACGGTCCGGTGGAGCTGTTCGCGGTGGCGTTGACCGTGGGTGTCACGCTGCTGTTCGGGCTGCTGCCCGCTTTCCGGTTGGCATCGGGACGCGCCAGCGATCCGCTGCGCGCCGGCCGCTCGGAAACCGCGGCCCCCAGCGCGCGCCTGTTGCAGCGCGGACTCGTCGTAGCGGAGGTGGCGCTCTCCATTGTGCCGCTGGTCTGCTGCGGGCTGATGCTGCGAACGTTCGTGAACCTGGTCGAGGCGCCCCTGGGCTTCAATCCCGCCGGCGTGCTGACCGCCAAGCTTCCGCTGAACCTGGCGCGATACACCGACGACCAACGCTGGCCGGTATACCGCGACGTGCTGGAGCGCCTGCGCACCGTCCCCGGCGTGGACGCCGTCAGCGCCGCCAGCCCGCTGCCTTTTGCATCCTGGCAGGTGATGCGCCGCGTGGGCCGCGCCGAACAGCCGGAAATTCCAGGCATTGTCGCCACTCAACAGACCGCTCTCCAAGGCTATCTGCCGTTGGTGGGGACGCAGCTGCGCCAGGGACGGGATTTCACCACCGAGGACATTGCCGCCAAGCGTCCCGTGGTCATCGTGGACGATCGCCTGGCGCGCCGCCTGTGGCCTGAAGGCGCTCTGGGAAAGCGACTCGCCATCGAATCGGGCAAGACCCGCCAGGAGTTGGAAATCGTAGGAATCACCGCACCGGTGCGCGTCACCAGCGTGCGCGACGAAGCCGTTCCGCATTACTTCGTGCCCCTCCATGTGTACGCCATCGAAATGACGGCGGTGATCAAGACGCGCGAGAGCGCGGCCTCGCTGGCCCCGGCCATACGGCAAGCGGTGAACGCGGCCAATACCGGCCGCGCCGCCTTCGACATCCGTCCCATGGACGCATACGTGGCCGACTCCATCGGCGACACACGCTTCCTGCTGGTGGTGCTCGCCGCATTCGCTGCGTCGTGCGTGCTGCTCGCTTCCGTGGGGCTGTACGGCACGCTGGCGTACCTCATTTCGCGGCGAACGCGCGAATTCGGCATACGCCTCGCGTTAGGCTCGGGCATCCCCGCGATCGTCGCCATGGTGGTGGGCGAGGGCGCTTTGCTGACCGCGTCCGGCGCGGCGATCGGCCTTGCGGGAGCAATGGCCGCCGCGCGGGCAATCCGCCAGCTCCTCTACAACGTGGCGCCCTTCGATGGATTGACGCTGGCGGCAGTGGCCGCTCTGCTGGCGCTGGTGTCGCTTGCCGCCGCGGCGGTGCCGGCATGGCGCGCCGCACGCATCGACCCCAACACTTCGCTGCGTTGCGATTGACTACTTAACGGCGACGCCTCTATAGTAATTTCCGCAGATCTTCGGGCGTGAGATTGCAGTCGCGGAGGATCTTGTGCAGCAGACCGGAGCCCGGAGTATCACCGGAGTGCACGGGTACTACGGTACTTCGGCCATCTTTTGCCAAGCCAGCGATCGATTCAGCGCCGGTGATCCTTGGGCTCCGGCTCATGCTGCGATGGCGATGCGCTGAATGCCGATGAACTCAAGACTCTGATCGAGCTCACCCTGCACTTCGAGGCACAATTCGATGAAAGGCAGCGTCCACGATCTCTTTGGCGATGGCATTCTCCGTCATGGCGGCTTTCTATAGCCTCTTATCGTCGTCTGTAGGGACGGGCGCGCCGGCCTTGCAGGCGGGAACGAACATCGCGGCCGGTGGGGCGGCGAAAGTCGTCTGGGTCGTCTCGAAGGCGACCTTAGGCGCGCCACCCGGCTGCGCAATCAATCCCGGCGGTCTACGGAACGATGGCTGCCGCGGATCGGGCGATCGTCGAGATCGAGCCGCCCTAGGCCCTCGCGCCGGTTCACGGAAAGCAACTTCTCACTTATCTGCGGCCGGCAGATAAGCGGCTTGGTCTGTCGATCGACTTCAACGCGGCGCCGATCGAGGACGGCATTTCGCGTATCGTCAATGGACTGGAAGAAGACTCTCACGCAAAGCCGCAAGGACGCCAAGAACACCGGTGAAACTACGGGTTTCGAGGTCTCGCCGGTTTGAGGCCGAAGACCTCGCTAGCCGTTCACTGCAATGCCAGCCGGAGTTTCTCCACATCGCGCTCGTCATTGTAGAAGTGCGGCGACACCCGCAGCCGCCCATGCCGGGCCGACACCAGAATGCGTTCCTCCCGCAGCCGCCGCACCAGTTCACCCGGATCGCGCCCAGGCAAGCAACCTGTCACGATTTGGGAAGCATCGTGGTTAACCGACGCCCCCAAGTCGCTGAGCATGGTCCGAACCTGTCCAGCCAGGTCGAGCACGCGAGCTTCGATCACGGATGCCCCGATCTCCAACATCATGTCCAGCACGGCGCTCATGGCGTATAGCGACGGAAATACCAGCCCCCCGCCCTCGTACTTTTCGGCGGCATCGCCCAGCACCGGCGCGCCGTGGTTGAGATGGTTCACCTGCCGCCAATCGCGATCCGTGCGCCAGCCCACCACAGTCACCGCCAGCCGCTCCCGCAGTTCCGGCGCCACGTAAACGAAGCCGGCGCCGTTCGGCGAGAGCATCCATTTGTATGCGTCCACACACAGCACTGCCGGCCGGACGCGGCGCACATCGAATTCCAGTGCTCCCACGCTCTGCGTTCCGTCCAGGTAGAGCAGCACGCCGCGTCCGGCAAGAAACCGCGAGATCTCCTCCAGCGGCAGCCGAAAGCCGGTAGCGTAGTTCACCGTGCTTAACACCACCAGCCGCGTCCGCTCATTCACCGACGCATAGAACTCCGGCCAGGGCACAACCCGGTGCACGGCGCCGAAACGCTCCAGCGCGGCGGAGACGTACAACTGGTTCGGAAACTCGTCCTCGATGGTCAGGACTTCGTCGCCGGCCCGCCACGGCAACCCCTGGATCAGAAGCGCCAGGCCGGTAGACGCATTGTGCACGAACGTAATGTCGTCCGCCTGAGCGTGGATCAGTTGCGCGCACTGCGCGCGAATGCGGTCGGCATCGTCGTACCAGTGCAGGAAGTCCGCGCAGGCGGTTTCGTCCCGCCGCTCCATGTGCGCCGCCATGGCCCGTGCCGCCCGCCGCGGCACCTGCCCGAAGGTGGCGGTATTCAGATAGGTCCACTTGGCCAATACCGGAAACTCGCCGCGAACCGCGGACCAATCGGTCATGCGCGGCACTCCCCGGCGACGCGCCGGATCGCCTCCAGGCTCACTTCCACGTCCTCTTCTGTCGTCGCCCATGACGACACGCTGATTCGCATCGCGGTCCGCCCCTGCCACTCCGAAACGCCGCACCAGCACGTGCCCTCCCTCTGCACACGCTCGATCACCGCGCGTGTCGTCTCCGGAGTGCCGAACGAGACCAGCACCTGATTGATCGCCACATCGTTCAGTATCTCGTAGCCTGCCTCCCGCAGTCCGGCGGCGAACCTCTGCGCGTGCCCGCATGTGCGCTCAATCAATTCCGCGAGTCCGCGCCGGCCCATCGACCGCAGCGCCGCCCACAATTCCACTCCCCGCGCACGGCGCGACATTTCGGGCGTATATTGCGACGGCTCGCGTAATTCGCCGGGCGCGATGTAAGCCGCCGCAATCGCCATCGCCGCGCGCAGCGCCCCCGCCTCGCGCACCAGCGCGACGCCGCAGTCATACCCCACGTTCGGCCATTTGTGCGCGTCCGTGGCCCACGAATCGGCCTTCTCAAAGCCCGCGGTCAGGTGGCGATACTGGGGCGATGCCGCCGCCCACTGTCCGAACGCTCCATCCACGTGGACCCATGCGCCGGCGTCATGCGCCCGCCGGCAAATCTCCTCCGCCGGGTCGAACGCCCCGGTATTCACGTTGCCCGCCTGGAGGCACACAATCGTCCGCCGGTCCAGCGCCGGAAGCCCGGAAACCTGCATGCGGCCCTGCCCGTCCACCGGCGCCCGCACGAACCGCTTTCTGCCCAGCCCCGCCATCCCCAGCGCCTTCACCAGCGAGATGTGGACCTCGGCGCCTGCCACCACTTGAATCGCCGGCGCGCCGAACAGTCCCTCGCTCTCCACGTCCCATCCCGCACGCTCCAGCAAGACATGCCGCGCCGCCAATATGCCGCAGAAATTGGCCATGGTTGCGCCCGTCACCAGGGCGGCATCGCACTCCGCGGGCAGACCGAGCAGATCGCGCACCCAGCGCAGAGCCGCGTCCTCCAACGCCGCCGCTACCGGCGACATCACCCGCAGCGCGGCGTTCTGGTCCCAAGCCGAAGCCAGCCACGCAGCTCCTACCGAGGCCGGCACAGCGGCGCCGTTCACGAAGCCGAAGAACCGGCCGCCCGCCGTCGCCACCGTGGCCGGCGAGCCGGCCCGATCCAACAAATCGACCACCGCGCAGGGATCGCACGGCTCCTCCGGCAACGGTCCGCCCAACTCTTCCAAGCCGCGGAGGGCACTCTCGCCGGGCGCCACTCTCCTCGCCGGTATCTCCTGCAGATAAGCTATCGCCCGCCGGGCGGCGTGTCCCAGTACCTCAGATTGCATGTCCTCAGTGTGCCTCAAAGTGGACTTGAAAAAAAGAGCCACTTTGGGCACAATTGGTCTGATATGCAATCGGCCGATGTAGTCAACCAACTCGGCGCCTGGTCGTCCGGAAAAGGGCCGCTCCAGCAGAAGCTCGCTCGCGCCCTCACGCACGCCATCCGCGCCGGCAGCATTCAAACCGGCATTCGCCTGCCGTCTGAGCGCGCCCTCGCCCAAGCTCTGTCACTCAGCCGCACCACCGTGGTGGGCGCCTACGACAGTTTACGGGACGGCGGCTGGCTCGAAAGCCGCTCGGGCAGCGGCACCTGGGTCAGCGCCTGCTCGGCGGTGGTGGCCGCCGCGCGCAGCGCCGCGCACGCAGGAGCCCTGGCTGCCAGCCCGCTATTCGGCCTCCTCTCCAACCGCGATGGCGGCGACCTGCTCGATTTTGCCCTCGGCTCCCCGCTGCCGCTCACCGGCCTGCCCGCCGACCTCTTCCACTTGCCGGCCGACGAGTACTCCGCGCTCCTCCGCGACCGCCTCTACTACCCTCTCGGTCTGCCTCCATTGCGGCAGGCACTGGCGGCGTATTACACGGCCATGGGCGTTCCCACGCGCCCCGAGCACATCCTGGTGACCAACGGCGCCCAGCAGGGTATCGCGCTTTCGGCCGCCCTCTACCTCCAGCGCGGCGACACCGCACTGGTGGAGGACCCAACTTATTTCGGCGCTCTCGACGCTTTCCGCGCCGCCGGGGCCCGTCTCTCGGGACTGCCCGTGGAAGCGGCCGGCGTCATCCCCGCAGTGCTCCGCGACCGCATCTCCGCCACCGCCGCCCGGCTGGTCTACCTCACTCCCACTTACCAGAACCCCACCGGCGCCGTGATGCCCCGCGCCGCCCGCAAAGAGGCCGCGCGCATTGCCGCCGAACTCGGCGTCCCCCTCATCGACGACGGCACACTCGCCGAGTTGGTTCTCGATAGCCCTCCGCCCCCGCCGATCGCCGCCTTCGATCCCGAAGCCCCCATCGTCACCATCGGTTCGCTCAGCAAACTACTTTGGCCCGGACTCCGCATCGGTTGGATACGCGCCCCCGAGCCGATCGTCGGCCGCCTCGCGCGCCTGAAGAGCGCCACGGACCTGGCCTCCCCCCTGCTCACCCAAGCGCTCGCCGTTCGCCTGCTGGCATCCCTCGCGGCCGCCCGCGAGCTCCGCCGCCGCGAACTCAGACCTCGCCGCGAACTCCTCGCCGCCCTGATCGCCCAATACCTGCCCGATTGGACCTTTCGGCGTCCTGCCGGAGGGCTCTTCCTATGGACGAAGCTGCCGTCCGGCGACGCCCGCGAGTTTGCCCAAACCTCCTTGCGCCACGGTGTCGTCGTCCTGCCAGGCCCGGTGATGTCCGCCTCCGACCGCTACACGGCCTACCTGCGCCTTCCTTTCCTGGCCGAGCCTGCCACGCTGCGCATCGGCGTCCGCCGTCTGGCCGCCGCCTGGCGAGACTACCGGTCCACCGTCGGCGAACCGGCCCGCCGTCAGAGCGTCACCCTGGTATAACGCGCTACAGGCTGCCATCGCCTGCCAGCATTGCTGACGAGCAGGGGACGGTCCTTGCCGGGAACGTCTCTTGCGGCAGAAACCGAGAACGCCGGCAAGAGTGCCGGTGCTGCAGACTGAAGTCCGCGCCTCGTCGCTGACGGACCCCGCCATTAGCCTGCAGACGCGCGACGGGTATTTCGCGCTTCCCGAATTAAATGGAGAAGCAATCCAGCCGTTTGAAATGCCGGCCCTGCATATACTCGACAGCAGCCCGCGCAACGATTTCGTATTCCGCGACGCCGCCATGCGATTCCAACCGGTGAGCGGCGGTTACGGTTTCGAAATGAGCTTCGCGGCGCCGATGGCCAGCCTCACCATGCCACAGGACGCGAACACGCGTAAGGCTCGCGTGCACGCCATCTTTCTCGCGCTCATCAAGGACGCTGCCGGCCAGGGGTGGTGCAAAGGGTCAGCCGCGAAATTGACCGCGAGATCCCCGGTGAACGCCTGGAACAGTTCCGCCGCGGCGAGGCGATCCTGACGATGCCCTTTGAAGCCGCCGCCGGAAGGTGATTCCGTAAGTGCCGCCAGGAGCCATCCGGTAGAAAACGGAACTATCCGGAACTTCCGCTGTCGCCCGGGACTTTCAAGGATATCCCAGACCAGGAGCCGGACATGGAGTTCGCGGCCCAGGTCACTCATGCCAGCCGCACCGCCAAAAAAAGGGCGCCTCCGGGAGATCATCCCGGGGCGCCCTTAAGTTTGTCAGTTACCCGACTCGCCGATTAGAACCTAAGCCGCAGATTGAAAGTCAGTGACCGGGGCGAGCTAAATGAACCTCGCTCGTTCGACCCGAGCGCACCGAAGTCGGCCGGATCGCCGATGGACAGGTTGGGGTCGGCTAGAATCTCGTGATTGAACACGTTCGAGAATTGGAAGGACAAGGTGCCGGACACGCGCTCGCGGAACAGGTTGATATCCTTGGCGACGTTCATATCCATGTTCCATTGAGACATGCCGCGAATCTGGCCGGCGGCTCCGCAATTGGTGTCGAAGCCCAGGATGCAAGGCCTGAACTCATTGTAGACAGCCGCCGGATTGGAGAAGGCACTGATATTGTTTCCGCCGTTTCCCAGGTTGCCATTGATGCCCGCGCCGCTGGCGCTGTTGGGGAAGTTGAAGTTGTAGATGGCCTTGTTGCCGCCGGTATACGGGCCGTTGAGAACGGCGTCATCCCCTTGGGTGCCGCCGGTTTGGGTTTCGCCGAACGACTGTTGGCCACTGTTGTTCCCGACAGCCAGGGGATAGCCGCTGTGGGCGGTGAAGATGGGAGCGATCCTCCATCCGCCGAGCACGCGTCCAAGGATTCCCTTCTGCCCCTTGAAAAACGGCTCGGACCAGAGGAAGGTCTGGGTGTAGGTGAACTTGATATCCCACCACTGCGGACCGTACATGGATTGTTGGACGTTATAGGGGTTGAGCGTGGTATATTCCGAGGTCGCTTGAGACTGGCTGCCCGTGCCGAGAGCGCGCCCCCAGGTGAAGTTGGATAACGTCGTGATGCCATGCCAGTCATGGGTCGAGAATGTGGTGTAAAGCGCATTGTAATTGGAATGGCCGGAGCTGTCGTCGGCATAGATGCCCGACGCCTGGCCGGAGGGCAGCGCCGCACTTTGGCTGCTCGGAATGGTGCGGCCCAGTTGCCAGGAGGGCGCCTGGCTGAGAGCCGACCAGAGGTTGAACACCTGGGTCTGCTGGATGTAGCTGTTCATGGCGGGGTTGGCCACGACCGCCGCTGTGCAACTGGAGTAGCCCTTGCAGAAAGACGAATTCGCGCCGCCGAGCGCGGACTCGAGGAACGGTTGCACGGGAACGGTGGTATTCCCTTGGCACGCGGGGCCGAGCCCGCACATGGGAATGAACACTCCCGCGAAGGCTGACGCGAAGCTCTGGCCGCCCAGCGTCATCATCGTCGGTACGGCGTCGAGATCGCGCTGCATCCACTCATGGTTGATGATGCGGCCGATGTAACCGGCCTCGAACAGCACTTTCGGCATGATTTCGCGTTGCATGCTGAAGTTGAAGTTGTAGGTCGCCGCCGGCCGGAAGCTCTGGTCGAGCACGGAAGCCGCGCCGGCTGCCGTTTGTCCATTGATGCCCGGATAGGAAGGCTGGGGCAGCGTAGCAGAAGGCGTCGGAATGGGAGCGACTAAACCATCGGTTCCGATGCGGAAGGCGGTCGCCGGAGTGACGCCTCCGCTACCCAGGCACTGGCCGTTCATGGAAGCGCCAATGCAAGAGACAGGCTGGCCGAGACCGACTCCGAGCAAGGGAATCAGCACCAGACCGACGCCGTTCAGACGGCTGTAGAGTTGGCCATAACCCGCCCGGAACACGGTCTTACCGTCACCCAACAACTTCCCGCCGCCCTTGGGATTCCAGGCAAGCGCGACACGGGGGCTCACGCCGCCGTAGAAAGGCTTGAACGGATACTTGTGGCTCGCGTCGGTGACATTGGCAATGGTCGCAAAGCCGAGAGTCGGGTTGTACACCGTACCCTGCAGGGCATCAGCCGCCTTGGTGGCGAAATAATTGGAGAAACTGACGGGAGCGCCGTTGGAGTCGACCAACTCCACCTGCTTGCCATTCTGCTCGACCGGCGGCATTTCGATCTGATAGCCAAGACCAAAGGTCAAGGTGAGCGTCGGCTTGATGTGCCACGAATCGCTGGCGTAGATGTTGTAGAAGTCGATCGTGCTCTTGTCGAACATCGGCGTCCCGTTCGGGAGCAACGAGAGTTGGGCGCCGCTGCGGGTGAACAATTGTTGCGGCTGGTCGACGATGCCTAGAACTTCGGAATAGTAGCTATTCCAGGTGTTAATCTGGCTGGACGGCAGGCCCGCCGGCTGGTCAGCCGCCGAGTATTGGATGCCCGGACCGCTGCCGATCTGGTACACCGGCGAGGTATTGATGCCCTGGCCGTTGTCGTTGCGCTCGTGGTAGTCGAAGTTCTTTTGGTATTGTCCGCCGAACGTAATTACGTGACTGCCCTTGATCTTGGTCACGTCGTCCTTGATCACGGAGTCGTGGCCGTCCCAGAACCGTTGACGGGTGTTCTGGTTGTTCACGTTGTAGGGGATCAGCGCGTTATAGCTCTCACCGCCGATTTCCAGCGCTCCACCCAACCCCGGCAGTTGCGGCGGCGCGGCCGCCGATGCCCATTGCCACCAGATCCTGGTAAAGCTGTAATGGAAATCGTTGGTCATGGTCGGGTTGATGACGGTGGTCAATCCACCCACCAGCATGGACGGCTTCTGCGGACGCGGAGCTTGCGCCGCCGGTACACCCAACTTGTCGCCCGGAAGCGCGCCGCCGATGTCCACCTGGTTGGTGGTCAACGACTTGAGAGCAAAATAGCGGTAGGAGCCAAAGAAGCGCCACTTTTCGCTGAAATCATGATCGACGCGGCCCACCAGGAATTTGGAAGTCGTCGGAAGAGACACCGTACCCTGGAACCCTTCTACGTTGTGGGCGTCACCGGTGTTGAAATTGTTCGGCTCGGGCATGTACTTGTTCCAGAGCTGGGCAATCAGGGGATTCAGACCAAGGTTGCGCGGATCGCAGCCAGGGCAGTTAGGCGCGTAGGTGACTCCGCCGACTGTCACTGGGTTTGCATTGATATTGAAGGGAACGTAGGTGCCGCCTTCGTTGATCTGAATGATGCCCGCGCGCAGCGTGTCGGTGGGCACCGGTTTATTGATCAGCGAGGATTGCGGGAAGTTGAAAGCTTCGTAGCCGAAGAAGAAGTACGTCTTGCCGCCCGCCAGTTTGGGCAGCATGGGACCGCCAATGGTGCCACCGTAGCGATTGTTGTGGGTGATGGGAAGCGGGGTGTAGCCGAGGTTTCCGCTGGGGGTGTGGTTGTTGTCCCAACTGTTGGCCGCGCCCACGTCGCTCGCGCTATAATACCAGTACCCTGTCCCATGGAATTGGTTGCTGCCGCGCTTGGTCACCACACTGATCTGTGAACCGGAAGACCCATTGAAGTCGGCCGTTTGTGCGGTGGTGGACACCTTGAATTCTTCAATCGTGTCGGGCGGCGTGGGGAGCACACCGCTGGGAGCGCAGCAGTCGTACGATGAGTAGGAGCTGTGAGCGTAGCTCCCGGTGTAGTCCATCATGCTGCCGTCCATGTCGTTGGAGTTGTTGCCGCCATCCAGTTGAAAGGTGTTCTGGTCGTAATTCGCTCCGGCGACCTGGCCATTCACTCCAACCGCCGGCTGGTAAATCGCCAGGCTGGAGGCGTCGGAGCCGAAGAGGGGAAGGTAGGTCAAAGACGGTCCGCTGACGGTCGTTCCGACGGTGGCATTGACCAACTGCAACTCAGCGCCTGGCGTCGAGGAGACTTCCACCACGCTGGTCACCTGGCCAATTTCGAGAGTGGCGTTGATGGTCAGGATTTCCGCTACCTTGACGTCTTGCCGGTTCACTTTGTTGGTAGAGAACCCGGCCTTGGTGAACACGATATCGTAGGTTCCGGGGCTGACGTCGGGGATGATGAAGCGCCCGGACTGGTTGGATACCGTCAAAAGCGTGGTGTTGGTTGACGGTTCGATGATCTTGACTTCCACGCCCGGTACGGCGAGGCCCTGCTGGTCCTTGACTTGCCCAGAAACGGTGCCGCCGGACGAAGATTGCGCCCACGCGGAAAGGCTCGAAAGGGCGAGCAGCATGGCGATTGAGAAAACGACCCGGCTGGAATGGGCACTACTCCCCCTGGATTGAGACCAGGATGGTCGGGCTGAGATGCCCAAGCTATCCATAACTGGCCCGAAAACTGACAAAGACCCCCTGTTGCACTCCGTCATGTATTCCTCCTTGCTGAAATAACGTGAACCCTGGACTACGGCAAGCCCTCGCCGACAAAGCGAAGCTGTGTGGTTGGGAGCGATTTTATGACTTAACGTTGACTGTTGTCAAGCGATTAGGAAAGAAAATATGAGGCGCCATGGATTTTTCGGCACTCAAAGGGTTTCCGGGAACTCAGATCTGTGGATGATTTTGCAGTTGGGCGACGAAGGTATTGCGGGAAGTGTGCCGCAAGACGCCGGGACACCTGCCTCAGGTCGTCCGTCAGAAGGATCACGACACATGGAGACGTGCGGCCAAAAAGAGAATGCTCTAACGATCTCGGAAGAAGATGGAACGGGGTAAGACGACAACCAAGCTGGTTCAGATGGCATCAGGCAGTAGATACACCTAATGATCTCGGTGATTTGGTAAACTAGTTTTGAATTCAACACGGTGGGCGTAGCTCAGCTTGGTAGAGCGCCGGATTGTGGTTCCGGTGGCCGAGGGTTCGAATCCCTCCGCCCACCCCAAAAATCCCACTATTACAAACAAAACACAGCACTTATGTGATACTGCGACTGTCATCGCCTGGGTTCGGTTTGCCTGCGCCCCGAGGCCGATATGGAACAATGGGTGAGAAGAATCGAGCAGGTAGGAATAAACTTGGCTCCTCCATCGCCGGGCGGGCCTTCCGCTCCTCCGAGATTCCGCCAGCTCATCGCTTAGCGGCGAAAATGTTCATAGCCGTGAAACACTGGCCTCGGCGCAAACCGGACTGCCGGGGCAACGCGCACTACCGGAGGCGCCCAATATCCAGCCACAAAAACGCCGTCGGGCGCATAGTAGCCGTCCACCCACGCGTATCCCGGCCCCGGGAAAGCCGGCCGAACCACCGCTACCGGCGCCGGAACGCCAATGTCGACTCCAAACCGAACATGCGGCGCGGCGAACAACCCACCCGCCAGAAGCATCATCGTAGCCATCGCCTTTTTCATTTCCTTGCCCTCCTTACACCCGTCCTAAGTGCAAGCTCCATGCCAAAACGCAAGCCCTTGAAAATCGGCGTATTTGGGCATTTCCGGGCGATTCGATGGTGGTTCTGCGCCGCCAACGTGGTGCCCTTCGGCCAACGGCGTGCGAATCGAGGCCGCGAGCGTTGCCCGCATCCGCTTGCTTACGCGCGCGGCTCAGAAGCATGTCTTCGCGATTCCGCCACGCCCGCCGGAAATAAGAACTCCAGCACCGCGCCGAAACGCGCGCTCCAGGCCGTCTCATTGTGCTGGGCCCCCTGCACTTCGTCGTAACGCAGTTCGCAGCCCTTGGCCACGAGCGCATCGCGTATCCGGCGCGCGTCCGCCACCACTTTCGCGGGATTGTTCCCCTCGTCCGTGCCGGTATCGAGCCACACCCGCTGCGGGCGCGTCGGCTTCCACGCTTCGATCAACGACAGAATCGAGTGCTCATCCCACCACACCGATGGCGACATCAGTGCCAGCTTGCCGAATACGCGCGGATAGTGCAGCCCCGCCACCAGCGACACCAGCGCACCCAACGACGACCCGCCCACGCCCGCATCGTTCACCGATTTGCGCGTGCGATAGGTGTGGTCGATGAACGGCTTGATTTCGCGCGCCAGCATCAGCGCGTACCGTTCCGCCTTGCCGCCCTTGCGCGTGCGCCGGTCGCGCGTCGGTGTGTATTCCGAAACGCGCCGCACGCCGGTGTTATAGAGGCCCACGATAATCAGCGGCTCGACGCGCCCGCGGCGGATTTCGTCATCGGCGATCATGTCGGCGCGCCATTCGTTCCCAAAGAACGCCGTCGCCGGATCGAAGAGATTTTGCCCGTCCTGCAGGTACAGCACGGGATAGCGCGCCTCCGACGAATCGTACCCCGGCGCATCGTACCCCGGGGGAAGATAAACCAGGACGTCGCGGGGAGTGGAAAGGTATCGCGAGGGGAATCGCTGGTGTAGACGGAGCCGGCCGTCTTCCTTGGCGCGTGGACTCAACTGTCCAGTGTACGATAGGATAAGTTCCTTCCTCGATGCGTCGCGATTACGTTAAGTGGTATAGCCCATCTCTGCACCGCGATATGGAGTTGCTGGCATTCGGTCACGCCGGCTTTCCGATCGTGGTCTTCCCGACATCGGGCGGCCGATTCTGTGAGTATGAGGACCGCGGCATGGTCCGCGCCCTCGCGCCCAAGATCGACCGCGGCGAGTTGCAGGTGATCTGCGTCGATTCGGTCGACCAGGATTCCTGGTATAACAAGCGAGCTTCTCCGCGCGATCGCCTCAATCGCCAGAACGCCTTCGACGCGTACCTCGCGCTGGAGCTCGCCCCGTTCGTCCGCAACCGCACCGGCTGGGGCCAGATGGGCACGACGGGCTGCAGTTTCGGCGGCTACCATGCCATCAACTTCGCGCTGCGTCACCCCGATATCGTCACCTATGCCGTCTCCATGTCGGGCGCGTTCAATATTCCCGCGAAGTTTCTCGACGGCTTCTACAATCAGGATGCCTATCTGAACTCGCCGCTCGATTATCTGCCGCGGCTCGACGATCCCTGGTTTCTGGCGCGCATCCGGAGTAGCTATTATGTGCTGGTAGTCGGCAACGAAGACCCGCTTTTCGATCAGAACGTGAAGCTGGCGCATGCGTTCGGAACGAAGGGCATCCCGCACCTTCTCGATGTCTGGCAAGGGTTCGGGCACGACTGGCCCTGGTGGCACAAGATGGCCCACAAGTTCTTCGTTCAATGAGGTAGACGATGGCCCGAATCGGCGTTCTTTACGGCATGGAAGAATCGTTCCCACCCGCGCTCGTGGACCGCATCAATTCCATGGGTGTCAAAGGAGTCCGCGCCGAGCATCTGAAAGTGGGCGGCGTGCGGATGGCGGAGGCGAGCGGCTACGACGTGATTATCGACCGCATTTCGCATGATATTCCGTTCTATCGCTCGTTCCTCAAGAACGCCGTCCTTTGTGGCGCAGAGGTCATCAATAATCCTTTCTGGTGGAGCGCCGACGACAAGTTCTTCAACTACGCTCTGGCCGCCAAATTGGGCGTGGCTGTGCCGCCTACCGTTCTGCTACCGCACAAGGTGCACCCGCCTGGGACCACCGGCCGCTCCATGCGCAATCTGGAATATCCGCTCGATTGGGACGGCATCTTTAAGTATGTCGGATTCCCCGCGTTCCTGAAGCCGCACGATGGCGGCGGCTGGAAGAACGTCTCCAAAGTCGACTCGCCCGAAGAGTTGTTCGCCGCTTACGATAAGAGCGGCGACCTGTGCATGACCCTGCAGGCCGGAGTGAAATTCCAGGAGTATTTCCGCTGCTATGCGATCGGCCGGCAGCACGTTCACATCATGCGCTACGACCCCGGCGCGCCGCATCATCTGCGCTACGTGCCAGGCAATCCGCCGGCCTCCCCGGAGTTGCACAAGCGCATGGTGGCCGACGCGCTGACGATTTGCCGCGCCCTGGGGTACGACCTCAACACCGTGGAATTCGCCGTGGAAGACGGCGTCCCCTACGCCATCGACTTCATGAATCCCGCGCCCGATGCGGGCCTGGAATCCGTGGGGCCGGAGAACTTCCAATGGGTGGTGGATCGCGTTGCCGAGATGGCTGTGGCGCGCGCGTTGGCTCCGCCGGAAACGTCGGAGCTGCGTTGGGCGTCGTTTCTTGCGGGAGGAAATCAATGAGCGCACCTAAGCGTCCCAGCCTGACCATCGGAATCGAGGAGGAATATCAGACCGTCGATCCCGAAACGCGCGATCTGAAGTCGCACATCAGCGCGGAGATCATCCAGAAGGGCCGAACGCTGCTCGGGGAAGTCGTCAAGCCGGAAATGCATCAGTCGGTGGTGGAGATCGGGACCGGAATTTGCGCCAATATTCAGGAAGCCAAGGCTGAAATCCGCGACATTCGCCGCCAGATTGTGGAGCTGGCGCGGGCGAACGGCCTGCGTCTGTCGGCGGGCGGCACGCATCCGTTCGCGCTTTGGGCCAATCAGGAAATCTATCCGGACGACCGTTACCGCATCATCGTGGAGGACATGAAGATGGTGGCCCGAGCCAATCTGATTTTCGGTTTGCACGTGCACATCGGCGTGGAAGACCGCGAGACCGCCATCCAGATCATGAACGGCGCGCGCTATTTCCTGCCGCATATTCTGGCGCTCTCCAGCAATTCGCCCTTCTGGATGGGCATGGATAGCGGCCTGCGCTCTTACCGCTGCAAGGTCTTCGACAAGTTTCCGCGCACGCAGATCCCCGATGTCTACTCCAGCTGGTCGGAGTTCGAGAACTACGTCGACCTGTTGATCCGCACCAAATGCATCGATGACGCCAAGAAGATCTGGTGGGACATCCGCCCGCACCCGTACTTCCCGACGCTGGAATTCCGCATCTGCGACATGCCCATGCGGCTCGACGAGACCATCGCCATCGCGGCGTTGTGCCAGGCGATCATCGCCAAGCTTTATAAGTTGCACGAGCAGAATCTGAGCTTCCGCCACTACTCCCGCTCGCTGATTATGGAAAATAAGTGGCGCGCCGCCCGCTATGGCTTGGAAGGAAAATTGATCGATTTCGGTAAGCAGCAGGAAGTGCCGGTGCGCCAGTTGATCGGCGAAATCCGCGAATTCGTAAGCGACGTGGTGGAGGAACTGGGCAGCCAGCAGGAGATCGCTTACATCGACCGCATCCTGGAAGAGGGCAGCGGCGCCGATCGCCAGTTGCGCGTCTACCATGAGACGAATGATTTCAAACAGGTAGTGGACTACATGATTGCCGAAACCGAACATGGCCTCTTCGCGGGAGCGGCGCAGTGAACGCCCGGCAACAACTGCTAGCCTTGCCGTTCGACCCGGAACTCGCGCCCGGCGCGCGCAACGCCGTGGTGCATTGTCTGCGCATTCGTCCCGAAGAAAAAGTCACGCTGATTACCGACCTGGCGTGCCGCGACATCGCCGCCGCATTGGCGCGCGAGTTGGACAGCCATCGGCTGGAATTCAACGCTTTCATTCTCGAGGAACTCGCCCCGCGCCCGCTTACCGACATGCCGCGCGCAGTGCTAGACGACATGGAGACCAGCCAGGTGAGCATCTTCGCGGTGCGTGCGCAGGCCAACGAACTGCTCACGCGCATGCAGATGACCGACGTGGTCAATCGCCGCCAGATGCGCCATGCCCACATGGTGAACATCGACCGCCGCATCATGCTGGAAGGCATGCGCGCCGATTTCGACGAGGTCGACCGCATCTCCACGCAGGTGTGGCGCATGGCCAGCGCGGCGCGCGAGATCCGCGCCACCAATCCCGCCGGCACCAGCATCGTGGCGCAGTTTTCGCCGCGCCTGAAGTGGCTCAAGACCAGCGGCATCATCAGCCCGCATAAGTGGGGCAATCTGCCCGGCGGCGAGACCTTCACCACACCCGAGCGAGTGGACGGCACCTTCGTCATCGATGGCGTGGTGGGCGATTACCTCTGCGAAAAGTATGGCGATCTGGGCGCCACTCCGCTGACCATTCGCGTGGAAGACAGCCGCTTGCGCGAAGTCCATTGCGCCAATCAAACGCTCGAAAGCGAGTTCTGGAATTACTGCCACACCGACGAATTCAGCGACCGCGTAGGCGAGTTCGCCATCGGCACCAACATCGGTGTGCACGACGTAATCGGCAATATTTTGCAGGACGAAAAGATTCCGGGCATTCACATCGCTTTCGGCAATCCCTACGGCGCGCATACCGGCGCCGACTGGTACTCCGCGACCCATATCGACGTGGTGGGCCGGCAGTTCGATATCTGGATCGACGGGACGCAAATCATGCAGGGCGGAGCGTTTCTATTTGATACCCTCGCTGCGGCAACAGTTTAATCGCCAGTGGACGCCCGAAAAGTACCGGCGTTTCCTCGAACTGATCGAGCAGCGCTCTGGCGTCGCGACGCAATACCGCCATAGCGAGACTCCCTGCTTTCTCCCGGCGCCGCTCATCGATAAGATGGCGCGCTACGGGCGCGAGATGGTGGAACAACTGCTCGCCGACCCGGACTACAAGCGCGATTCCGAAGCTGCCATCCCGGAACGGTATCGCGTTCCCAACGAAGCTCCGGTGCCGCTGTTCGTGCAGGCCGATTTCGGACTGGATGCCAATCTCGAGCCCCAGCTGGTGGAAATTCAGGGCTTTCCGTCGCTCTATGCTTATCAGCCGGTGGTCGCTGAATGCTATCGCGATGCCTACGGGCTCGACCCCGGCCTCTCCACTCTGCCGGGCGGCCTGACACTCGACGAGTATCACCGCCTGCTGCGCCGCGCGATTGTAGGCGATCATGATCCCGCCAACGTGATTCTGTTGGAAATCGATCCCGCGCGCCAGAAGACCCGCTGCGATTTTATGGTCACCGAGCGTCTGTTCGGCGTCCGCGCCGTCGATGTGCGGGAGTTGCGCAAAGACGGCAATCGTCTCTGGTACGGCCGCGATGGCCGCCAGACGCCCGTGGAGCGCCTCTACAATCGCGCCATCGTCGACGAGTTGGAGCGCCGCGCCATCGCCCCGCCGTTCGATTTCCGCGACGACCTCGCAGTCGAATGGGCCGGCCACCCCAACTGGTTCTTCCGCTTGAGTAAGTTCTCGCTGCCTTACCTGCACCATCCCGCTGTACCGCGGGCGCAATTCCTCGATCGCGTTGATCGAATCGACGATCCCGAACGGTACGTGCTCAAGCCGCTCTATTCGTTCGCGGGGCTCGGGGTGGTGGTGGGACCGACCGCAGAGGAAATCGCCGCCGTGCCGAGTGCGAAACGAAGCCAATATCTGCTGCAGGAACGGGTGGATTTCATCCCCGTGATCGAAACGCCGGAAGGAAAGGCCAAGATCGAGGTGCGCATTATGTATATTTGGCTCGAGGAAATGACGGCGGTCAATACCATCATCCGCATGGGGCGCGGCGCGCAGATGGGCGTGGATCATAACAAGAATCTGGATTGGGTCGGCGGTTCGGCGGGGTTCCTGGCATGACGATTCTCTGTATCTCGAGCTACGAAAAAGGCCACGAATTCCTGCGAGAGTGCAAGCGCCAGGGCGCGGCCGTGGTGCTGATCACGGCCGAAAGCATTCGCGACAAAGCCCACTGGCCCATGGAAGCCATCGACGAGATCTTCTACCTGCCGGATGAAGGAAAGCAGTGGAACCCCTTGCACCTGCGCAACGCCGTCAGCTACCTGGCGCGCACCCGCGTGTTCGACCGCATCGTGGCGCTTGACGATTTCGATGTCGAGCTGGCCGCCATGCTGCGCGAGCACCTGCGCATTCCCGGAATGGGCGAGACCACCGTCCGCTATTTCCGCGACAAGCTAGCCATGCGCATGCGCGCTGCCGAAATGGGGCTGAATGTCCCCGAATTCATTCACGTGCTGAATCACTCGCAGCTGGCGGAATTTCTGGATCGCGTGCCGCCGCCGTGGGTGCTCAAGCCGCGATCCATGGCGGGCGCCATCGGCATCAAGAAGGTGCACTCGAAGGAAGAGTTCTGGGGCATCGTCGAAAACCTGGGCGATCAGCAATCCGGCTATCTGCTCGAGCGCTTCGTCCCGGGTGACATTTTTCATGTCGACACCGTCATGTCGGAGCGCGAGGTGGTCTTCGCCATCGCCAGCGGCTACGGCACACCACCGCTCGAAGTGGCGCATGGCGGCGGCATCTTCACCACGCGTATTCTGGAGCGCGACTCGGACACGGCGCGCCAACTGCTGGAAGAGAACAAGCGCGTGTTGGCCGCGCTCGGGCTGCTACGCGGCGTGTCGCATACCGAATACATTATCGGGCGCGAAGATGGCCGCGTTTATTTTCTGGAGACCTCCGCTCGCGTGGGCGGCGCGCATATCGCCGAGTTGGTGGAGGCCGCCAGTGGCATCAATCTGTGGGCCGAATGGGCTAAGGTGGAAATCGCCGGCGGCAAGGCGCCCTATGCGCCACCCGCACCGCGTGAGGATTACGCCGGCCTGATCGTTTCATTGGCCCGCCAGGAGCATCCCGATACTTCGCAATTCGCCGATCCCGAAATCGTCTGGCGCATGGCCAAGGAGCACCACGTCGGGCTGATCGTGCGGTCGCCGAATCCTGCCCGCGTGCGCGAACTCCTCGACGACTACGCCACTCGTGTGGCGCGCGACTACCACGCCTCAGCGCCGCCCCAGGATCGTCCCGGACACTGACTTTGTGGGACATGCTTTAGCTTGTCCAAATAGCGCTTGAAAAGCGCCAGTTTTCGGCTGTGGTGGCAAACCCCGCCGATACGGGATTCTGCTCAATGTAGTTCACAGCTCGATCGAACTCTTTCCTGCTTCTTACGAAATGGTCGTAAGATTCATGCTGCCAAAACGGGCCTGTGCGCCCCAAAAGCAGGTTCGCTTCTCTGGCGCTTCGCCCTTTAATAGAGTGGGTAATTCTTCGCGGGTCCGATATCGGCAGAATCAAAATGTGCACATGATTCGGCATGATGACCCAAGCGGATAGCTCGTACAGATTCTCCCGCTCGCCAGCCTGTAATACTTCCATGAGCTTGTCAGCTACTCGCGAGTCTTCCAGCCATCGCGAACCTCTCCCGTGCGCGAGCGCGCGATCCTCCGCCGCGAAGCGATGTCCGGGAGTCGCATAAACGACATCAGGCACGGGGGCGGGCAGCGATCCTTCGAGGCGCCACGTGACGAATAAGTACGCGCCTCTCGGATGACAATGCGGTAGGTGGCGTTGATAATCGGGCATACCCCAATAGTTCCCTGCGATCGCCAAGGCTCTCGCCGGAACTTTGGGCAAGCTAAAGCATGCCCCACGTACTAACATAAAAGGTTTGATGAACACACATTTCTCCTGGTATGGTGCGGCATCCACGCAGCCGTCGCCTGTGAATCGCATGATGGCGGCGTTCACCAGCACGTTTCGCGACGGCGTCGACATCAACCTCGGGGTGGGGTTCGTCAATGAACAGACCATCCCCGTCACCCTTATCGAGCGCGCCATGCAAGCCGTCGCCGCCGATCCCGTTACCTACCGGCAGGCGTTCAATTATGGGAGCTCCCCGGGGACCGAGAACCTGATCGGGGCCATCCGCCGATTCCTCCTGCGTACCCGCCTGGGTCAACTCGACTCCGCCACCCTCGACCGCAACCGCCTCATCATCGGCCCCTGCGGCGCTACCAGCCTGCTCGACGGACTCACCTCGGTCCTCAAGCAGGGCATCGTCATCACCTCCGACCCGATGTATTACATCTACGCCGACTCCCTGGAGCGCAACGGGTTCGAAGTGTTAGCCGTTCCCGAGGACGCGGAGGGCATCAGCCTGGAAGCGCTCGAGCGCAAGCTCCACGAACTGGGCGACCGCGCCGGCGAGATTTCGTTCTTTTACGTGGTCACGGTAAACAATCCGTCGTGCACCATTCTGTCGAACGCTCGCCGCCGTGCCCTCTACGACATCGTTGCCAGGCTCTCCCGCCGGCAAGCCCGGCGCATCCCCATCTTCTTCGATCTCGCCTATGAGTGGCTGCTGCACGATCCGCAGGCCCAACCGCTCACTTCGGTGCTACCCCACGACGGCCTGGGAATCGCCTACGAAATCGGCACGCTCTCCAAGGTGATCGCGCCGGCATTGCGCATCGGATATCTGCTCGGACCGGACGGGCCGTTGGTTCAGGCGATGGTGCAGAAGACCAGCGACACCGGATTCAGCGCGCCCCCGTTCGTGCAGGAAATGGCCGCTTATCTCCTGGACCACGGCATCGAAGAGCAACTGCGCGCCGTGAACGCCGGCTATCGCGAGAAGGCGCTGGCGGTGCGCGCCGGCATCGAGCAGCACCTGGGACCGTTTCTCGCCGACTGCCGCGGCGGCAGCGCCGGCTTCTACTTCTACCTGACCATGCGCGATGTAGAGACGCGCCCCGGGTCGGCGTTTTTCCAGGCGCTCGTCGAGGCGCCCGGCGGACGCCCGCGCATCATCTATATACCGGGCGAATATTGCGTCCATCCGCGCGGCGATTTGTCCAATGTGGGCCGGCGGCAACTGCGCCTCTCGTACGGCTTCGAGGGCACCGAAGCGATCCTGCGCGCGCTCGCGCTCATGCGCGAGGCGATTCCGCGGGCATCTGCTACATTGGCCTGAATATGAGGGCTCGCACGCCGCAGCAAAGGGCGGTAAGAGTCACGCGAACAGAAGTCTTCCCTTGGGTTCAGGAATGGGACGCCCGAGTTCCTTGGCCGTCTCCAACCATTCCGCGATGATGGCCTCGGCATTGGCGATCGCCTCCTGCCGAGTTGGGCCATCCGCCGCGCAGCCGGCCAGCTCCGGTACTTCGGCGATGAACGCGTCGTCTTCCGCGCTCCAGTAGAGAATGATTTCGTACTTTGTCATTGCGCCTCTTACTTGCTCACTTCCTAAGCAGCTGCGGGACGAGGCCGCACCTCTTTTTCAATGTCTCGCTGTCGCGATTGCCGAGTGGTCCGCAGGTCGTATTCGAGCTGGAGCCCCAACCAGAACTCGGCCGAAGTCCCGAGGTAGCGCGCCAGGCGTAGAGCCGTATCCGCCGTGATTCCCCTGCGCCCGCGTACGATGTCGTTGAGACGGGTGGCGGTAATGCCCAACGCCTTGGCGAGTTGATTGACGCTCATGCCCAATGGGTCGAGAACGTCCTCGCGTATCGTCTCTCCAGGATGGGGTGCCGGTATCAGATTATTAGCCATAAAGTTATTCGTAAATCAGTAGATGTTCTAGTGATAGTCGGTGATTTCCACATCGTACGCGTCTCCGTCGTTCCAAACGAAACAGACGCGATATTGGTCGTTGATTCGGATGCTGTGTTGGCCCTTCCTCGATCCCTTAAGGGCTTCCAATCTGTTGCCCGGAATCCTGCCCAGATCGCGAAGGGATTTAGTCTGATTCAGTTGGATGAGCTTACGAAGTGCAGTTTTCTCAATCAGTCGGAACTTCTTCGTGGGTTGCTGCCGAAAGGTCCGTTCAGGCGCCGCGCCCCGAAAGGACCGAATCATGCTTTATCGTATATCGGTATGCGACAAACCGCAAGGCGATGATCTTCACTCGCCGCCCTACACCTGGAAATGCGCCGCCAGCGCCAGGAAGAAAATCGTCCCCACCGCGATCACCGCGCCGTGTGGCAGTCCGAGCGCCCTGGGACTCCGCACGTCCAGCTCTTCCTTCCCCATATACGCCGGCCGTCCGCTCTTCATTTCGCTCATGATGAAGCTCAGATTCCACAGCGTCTTCTTCATCCGCCGCTTGTAGGCCACCAGAATCAGCGCCATTAAGCCGCCGATGATTGCCGTAATCAGGAACGTCCCGAACCAATCCCGCCAGCCTACGATCGCTCCCACCGCGGCCATCAGCTTCACATCGCCCGCGCCCATGGCGCGCAGCATGTAGAGCGCGAAATAAACTCCGAACCCGATCGCCAGTCCCTGCAGCGAAAGCCGCAGCCCCGGCCAACCTTGATACAGAAATGCATTCAGTGCGAGCCCGAGCAGGACGCCGCTCATCGAAATCCAGTTGGGAATGCGCCGCGAGCGGACGTCGTACACCGCCGCCCCCAGCACCACGAGCAGCAGGAGAGCTTCCGCTCCCGGTGGAGGAAGAAAGAACATTTCCCTTCGAGTATGGAAAACCGGAGCGCGGCGAGTACAGCTATTTTTGGTTAACGCTAGTTGGCGTACCGCGGGTAGCTGCCAACTGTATTCCTTCGCCATACCGCGCCTCGCCGGGAATCGTCACCGGCAGATGGCCGCGAATGGCGATCTCGCCCCAGAGCGCTTTCACCGCCGCGATCTCCGAGGGCGCTACACTGCTGAACGTCGCCAGGTAGGCTGTCGCTTTAGGATAGGCCCGCAGCAGGTACGGATTGCCCAAGGCCACCAGAGCCAGCGGCTTTCCCGCCGCGATCAGAGTGTCGATGGCGCGCGACAATTCGCTCGACATCCCCATCGTGCCGGCTCCGGCATTCACCGGCGCGTAAGCCGCCACCGCATATTGCGCGCACGCGGGCATCTTCTGCAGCAAATCGTCCACCTGGGCGCGCATCATGGTTCCGTCCAGCGAAGTCAGCGAAACCTTGGGTGCGCGTTTGCGCACTTCCTGCGCGAATGTCACTCCGTCGGTGGAGTAGCGGCCCTCCGTCATGGTGACGAAGCAGACGCGATCGGGAGCCGCCAGCGGCAGCATACTGCCGTTGTTGCGCACCAGAGTCACCGCCCGGTCGGCGATTTCCTGCGCCTTTTCATTCACCGCGGGATCGTCAATCACATCGCCGATGGATTCCACGTCCACCGCGCGCTTGCGGTCGAGCCCCAGCCGCTCCTTGGCGGCGAGCAGCTTGACTACGCTTTGCTGAATGCGCGCCCGCGCCAGCCTTCCGCTCTGCACCGCCGCCACCACCGCGCGGATTGCCACGTCGGCGTCGGCGGGCATCAGCAAGGCATCCGCTCCCGCTTCGAGCGCGCGCACCGCCGCGTCGCCGGCGCCGAATCCGTTCACGATCGCGCCCATTCCCAGCGCGTCGGTGATCACCAGGCCCTTGAAGCCGAGCTCGTTGCGCAGTAGGCCGGTGAGAATCGCCGGCGAAAGCGTCGCCGGCAGTTCCTCGGGTGCGAGCGCCGGCACGGCGATGTGTCCCGTCATCACCGAGTCCACTCCGGCTTGGATCGCCGCGCGGAACGGCACCAATTCCAACGCGTCCAGCCGCGCGCGGTCGGCCGTGATCTGGGCCAGGCTCAGGTGGGTATCCACCGCCGTGTCGCCATGCCCCGGAAAATGTTTCGCTGTGGTCAGGACGTAGTTGCGTTTGTCGGCATGGGCGCCGTCGATGAAAGCCTGCACATGCGCGGCAACGTCCTGCGGATTTTCCCCGAAGGAGCGGATGTTGATGATCGGGTTCTCGGGATTGTTGTTGACGTCCGCCACGGGAGCGTACACCCAGTGGATTCCCAGCGCGCGCGCTTCGCGTGCCGTCACCTCGCCCTCGAAGCGAGTCAACTCGGGATCGCCCGCCGCTCCGAATGCCATGGCTGCGGGAAACGCGGTGGTTCCGGAGACGCGCATGGAAGCGCCACGTTCGAAATCGGCGCTCACCATCAAGGGCACGCGCGCCAGGCGCTGCATGCGGTTCAGAAATGTGGCCAGAGCGTAAGGCTCGGCTTTCTGCACGCCGCGCGAGTTGGCGGCGTTGATGAGAATCAGGCCCCCCACGTTGGTGTCGCGGATCAGGCGAACGAATTTCTGATAATCGCGCGAACGCGTGTTGGGCGAGCCTCCGTGAAACTCGATGAAGACCAGCTGCGCCACTTCCTCGCGCAACGTCAGGGTCTTCATCCAGCGGCGCACCGTGGCTGAAACTTTGGCCGGCGGCGGCGCTTTGGCCGCGGTGGCCGCCATTGCCGCGCAGGCCACAAGCAGAAGTGCGGGAAATATCAGCCTGCCGGAACGGTTCAGCACTTTAACAGTGTGCCAGATTCGGGTGCTGACGTGGCGCAGGCTTCCAGCGGGACGTGGGAGATCTGCATCTCCGGTTCGACGAGGAGAGAGTGGGCCGCGCAACGCGTCGCCTTCTCCTACTCTACCGGCTCGGAAACGCAGTCTGCCGACACTGAGCCGCGACCAGGGAGCGGTATGCGCGGCGCCAAACTAGCTCAAGTCAATTTCCCCGCCAGCACACAATTGCGGGGACGACCTCAGGAGTTCGGAGTTTCGGCGCTGCAGACAAGAGTGTCTGCGCCACCACGTTGCTGTGAAGATCCCTAGTTCGACGTGTTCACGCGGACTTGGTAGCGATTGGCAACCGTTTCACTTCGCGAGAGCAGCGCATTCGCTTTCGGTTCGAATACCGGGGTGCGATAGTCCGGGCCCGCGACCGCACCACCACGAACTCGGACTTCGCGGGATGTCGGAGCGAAGGACAGCCGCCGCGGTCAGCCTCGCCAATGGCGCGCGATCATCCCGCGCTCCGCTTCAATTGCCCGCACGCCGCATAAATATCCAGCCCACGCGGCTTGCGCACGAAGCACGGGACAGCGCGCCGCACAATCTGCTGGAAGGCGGCGACCCTTTCCGGCGCGGGTGTCTCGTAGGGAATCTCCGGGCCGGGATTGAGCGCGATCAGATTCACTTTGCAATTCAGGTTTGCCAGCAGTTTCACCACGCGCCGCGCGTCGGCATCGCTATCGTTCACGCCCTTGAGCAGCACGTATTCGAACGTGAGCTTCTCCCAGGGCCGCAGAGGATACTGCTTGCACGCCGCCATGAGGTCCTTCAGGTGATACTTGCGTGTGATGGGCATCAGTTCCTGGCGCGATTCCTCGGTAGAGGCATTCAACGAGATCGCCAGTTTGGGACGCACCGGCTCGCGGCCGAGTTCGGCGATCTTCGGCACGATTCCCGCGGTCGACACGGTAATGCGGCGCGGCGAGAGAGCGAACCCCGCCGGGTCGAGCAGAATGCGCGTGGCCTTCACCACGTTCGGCAGATTGAGCAGCGGCTCGCCTTGGCCCATCATCACGATATTCAGCCGCCCGCCGTCCTGCCGCAGACGGTTCTCGCGCGCCACCAGCAGCACCTGGCCGACGATTTCGCCGGCGGTGAGCGAGCGCTCGAGGCCCAGCAGCGCCGTCATACAGAACTTGCAATCCACCGGACAGCCCACCTGGCTCGAGATGCAGATGGTGTCGCGATCGCCTTCGGGCATCAGGACGGTCTCCACCGTCCGGCCGTCGGAGAGGCGCAGCAGATAACGGCGCGTGCCGTCAATGGAGTCGTAAACGCGATCGATTTCGGGAAGTCCGACGGTGTGGTGCTCGGCCAGATTCTGGCGCATCGCTTGCGGCAAGGTGCGGATCTGCACCAGGTCGGAGGTCTGCCCCCGATACAAGGCGTCGTAGATTTGTTTGGCCCGATAGGACGGCTGTTCGGGTCCCAGCGCCTCGCGGATATCGGTGAGCTCCATCCCCACCAGCGGTTGCGGCATGCTACTGCCAGTGTACCGGATTCGCGGTTTACAGCCGGATCTGCCGCTGCCGGCCGGCCACCGCCAACGCAGCCAGCACCAGCGTGCACACCAGGAACACCGTTGCCGATCCACCCGCCACGCCCATGTAGTCGAGCGGCGAGATCCGGTTCACCGGACCGGCATACCACAAAAGCACGTAGGTCACTTCAAAGAGCTTTCTGCTGCCGCTCCATACGCCCAGTGCCAACGCCAGAGTCGGGATGAAGAACCCGGCCGTTAGCCATGCCGCAAGGCCGCTGCTGTTGCCCGCGGCCGCAAGACGCAGCGCAGGCCCGAGCCCTGTCAGGAGAGCGATCGCCACACCGGCCAGCCAGCAAGCCGGCAGCTGGCGTCGCAGCGGGTGCGGAGTCGAGAAGACCAGCTGGCTGGTACCCTGGCGGGCCTCGCGCGTGCCCAGGGCCGACCAGATGAGGATCGGCCAGATCCAGGCTGCCAGGAGGAAGGCGCGCGAGATGACCGGCGGGCTCACCAGGCCGCCGACGATCAGCAGGAGCGCGACGATGTACCACCACCGGCTCACACCTTTGAGGGCGATGCGCAGTTCGGCCGCCACCATGGACCCGAAGCGGAACCGCCGATCGGCGGAGGACAGCCGCGACAGTGTCGCATGCGGAGCAACGGTGCGCACCTGGATTGCCCCGCGTTCCGGTGTTTCCTCTACCGGCGCCACGGTCTTTCCGCCGCGCTCCCGTGACGGATCGAAGCGGTGAAACAAAGCCCCCGCCAAGAGCGCGAATCCCGCCGCGACACCGAACCAGAGTAGCCGGCCCACCAGGATCGCGGTGCTCCAGTGAATGCCGGCCCACTGGAACGTGGTAAGGTGCCAGCGTTCTCCGAAGTTAAATCCCATGCTGAAATCGGTCGCGGCAGCGCACCCGGGAAAAGCTAAATCGCAGGCGGAGCGCATGCTCGGAATCGCTACGCTGAATGCCATGAGATCGGCGCCCCGTAGCCACGCGCCGCCTTCGGCCGGAAGGTCCGCCATTGCCGCGCACGCAAAGATCCAGAGGAAGAAATATATGACATTGCCCAAACCGCTTCGCAGCATCGGAACCACTTCGAAGAGGACAGCCAGGCTAGCCACCGTGGCCATCACGGGTAGGACGATGAACAAGAAAGGCGCCAGAAGGGGCCAGATGCGAATCGCGGTGTCCTCGTGCCTCGCGAACTGCATGATGCCGGCAGCCGCCGCAAGCACGCCGGACATCACCGCCAGCAGGGCAAGGTTGCTGAGAGTTTTGCCCATCGTATAGAGAGGCTTGGTCAGCGGGGTACTTGCCAGAATCTGGCCCACGCCCGTGCGCATATCGCGCTCGACTGCATTCTTGACTAGATAGAATCCGGCCAGCGAAAGAATGAGCGTGGTCTCCATTGCCACGAGAGTGCCCACGTAAGCTGAGTTGTAAATGCCGCGGTGCCCTCCCATCTGAAGCGTGACGTAACTGGCGTCGTGGGGCGGCAGGCAGATATAGCAGAAGTAGACCGTGAATCCCAGGGTGACCAGGAAGCCGTAACTGCGCACCCGTTGGAGAAAATCGGCCCTCGCCAAGTAGTACAACAGCCGCCACGTCATCATGCGCTTGCCGCTCTGTCTCTCGACACCCAAAACAGATAAGCGTCTTCCAGCGTGGGCGCTGCTGGAACCGCGCCGCTTCCGGGCGCCCGATCGGCCAACAAGCGCACGTGTACGCCGTCGCTGCGATGAACCGTGTTGCTGGTGGGATAACTATGCCGGACGGCCGGCAGTTCTTCGCTCTTCACTATCCATTCCCAAACCTGACCCTCGACCGCGCGCAACAGCACCGCCGGCGAATCGTGAATCAGCAGCCTCCCGCGGGAGATCAGCGCGATGCTGGTGGCGCACGTTTCCACGTCGGAAACGATGTGGGTCGACAGGATCACAATGCGGTCGCCGCCCAGTTCCGAGAGCAGATTGCGAAATCGCAGCCGTTCCTCCGGATCGAGCCCGGCAGTAGGCTCGTCGACGATCAACAACTGCGGATCGTTGAGGAGCGCCTGCGCAATGCCGACCCGCTGTTTCATCCCTCCGGAGTATTGACCCAGCGGCCGCTTCTTCGCGTCCACCAGGTTGACGACGTCGAGCAGTTCGTCGATTCGCCGCCGCGCCGTCCGGCCGTCGAGACCTTTGGCCGCCGCGAAGTACTCCAGGAACTCGACCGCGTTGAGATTTGCGTAGACGCCGAAATCCTGCGGAAGGTAGCCCAGCACACTCCGCAGGCCGTCGGGCGAGCGGGCTATATCCGTGCCGTCCCAGATCGCTCTGCCGGTGGTGGGCAGCGTGATCGTCGCCAGGATCCGCATCAGCGTGGACTTGCCTGCGCCATTGGGTCCGAGCAGGCCCAGAATGCCTGGACCCACTTCGAGGCTGAAATCCCGCAGTGCCAGTTTGCCGCCGCGGTATGTTTTGCCGATCTTTTCGATTGTCAGTCTCACGCATGGGAAGCTACGCATCTGCTTTCCGCTAAGTTCCGCATTCCCGACAGTTCCCCCGCCGTCGAGCCGGAAGTGATACAAAGGAAGTAGGCAGTCGCCCAAACCTTTCCAGCATGAAATCACAACCCAGTCCCTTGCGGGACATCGAAATGACCACGCTCTCGAACGGCGTGCGTGTGATTACCGAGACTATGCCCCACGTTCGCTCCGTGTCGGTGGGCATTTGGATCGGCACCGGCTCGCGCCGCGAAAATATCGAGCAGAACGGCATCTCCCACTTCATCGAGCACATGCTTTTCAAGGGCACGACGAAGCGGTCGGCCGAGGATATCGCGCGCTCGGTGGACTCCATCGGCGGCAATCTCGACGCCTTTACTGCCAAAGAACTGGTCTGCTTCAATACCAAAGTGCTCGACCAGCATCTCTCGCAGGCGTTCGACGTGCTGGCCGACCTGGTGCTCCACCCGCTCTTCCGTCCCGACGATATCGAGAAGGAAAAGAGCGTGATCCTGGAAGAACTCAAGATGGAAGCGGACAGCCCGGATTATCTGGTGCATGAGCTGTTTTCCGCCAATTTCTGGAAGGGCCACTCGCTCGGCAAACCCATTTTGGGGACGCGGGAAAGCGTGAAGGCTTTCGACCGGCCGCGCATCCAGAGCTACTACAAGAAGGTCTACGCACCCGCCAACATGCTGGTGACGGCCGCCGGCAATATGACGCATGCCGGACTGGTGAAGCTGGTGCGCCAGCACTTCGACGAGCTCGAACCCGGTCCCAACGCCGCCCGCGACACCATTCCGAATACCCACGCGCGCATCTCCCTGCGCAACAAAAAGTCGCTGGAACAGGTGCATCTCTGTCTCGGCGTGCCGTCCTATCCGCTGCCGCACGAGAAGCGCTTCTCCTGCTACGTGCTCAATACTCTGCTGGGCGGCGGTATGAGCTCGCGCCTGTTCCAGAACATCCGCGAGCGGCAGGGGCTGGCCTACGCCGTCTTTTCGGAGCTGAGCCCGTACCGCGATACCGGCTGCCTGACCATTTATGCGGGCACGTCGCTAGGGTCGGCGCGAAAAGTAGTGGAATCGATCCTCAAGGAATTCCGCGACCTGAAAGAGCAACTCGTGAGCGCCGAGGAATTGCGCCGCGCCAAGGACCATTTGAAGGGGTCGTTGATGCTGGGCCTGGAGTCGACTTCCAGCCGCATGTCGAATCTCGCGCGGCAGGAGATGTATTTCGGCCATTTCTTCTCGCTGGACGACCTGGTGGAAAGCATCGAGGCTGTCAGCGCCGGCGAAGTGCAGTCCATCGCGCAGACCTTCTTCGATCCCAAGCAGATTGCCGTCACCGTGCTGGGGAATCTGGAGAAGTTCAAGCTCACGCGCGAAGATCTGGTCTGTTAGAACAGCTATCTTACCCAGCCGCGACCCTCTTACCGAGCCGCGACCGTGAGGGAGCGGTCTTCCCCATAGATATTTTCAATCCCGAGCATAAGAGCTTCCATTGGCCCTGTTCGCGGGCCTCTGCGTGATACTAAGGAGGTGACGGACTCCACCGTGAAGTGGCGCGCGATCCAGGAAGAATTCCTCGCCACGGGCGATGCGGCCTCGGCCGAAAGGGCCCTGACAGTGCTTCGCGATGAAGCGGTAGCGGAAGCCTACCGTATGGCGCTGAAGCCGGTCTTTCCGCAGGGAGTGGCCATCCTGGCCGGCGGGGCTTACGGCCGCGGACACACGTTCCCCTATTCGGAACTGGACATCGTGCTGCTGGCCGATTCGGCCAAGCGTTGCGAGGCGCTCAAAGACCACCTGCCGGAATTCGTCCGCCTCCTTTGGAATGCCGGCCTGCGGCCCAACAGCGTGGCGCAAACCGTGGCCGAATGCGTGGAAGCCGTGGAGCGGGCGAGCGCGCTGGCGTTCAGCCTGTTGGAGCGGCGGCTGCTCCAAGGCGATCGCGCCTTGTATGAGCAGCTCGCCATCAAATTGCCGGCTGCGCTGGCGCTCCATCATGAAAAGCTCCGTCAACGGCTCTGTCAGGCCGTGCGGACGCGGCACGCGGCGCATGGCAACACGCCCTCCTCGGTCCAGCCCGATACCAAAGAGGGCCCCGGAGGATTGCAGGATGCGCGCGCCATCGATTGGCTGAATCTGTTGAAGGGTGAAGATACCGGCCGGAGCCCCGAATTCAACCGGGCGGTGGCATTCGTCTCTTCGGCGCGCTGCTTCCTCCATTTTCGCGCCGGGGGCGATCACAACACGCTCGATTTCGAAGCGCAGGCGAGCCTGGCACAACAGAAATTCGCCTTCGACATTCGCCAATACTTCCACTGCGCGCGCACCGTTTTCGACGAAGCGCGGCGCGCCATCGACGAAGCCGAAAGAAATGCCAGTTCGCTGTTGGAAAACTTTCGCGAGTACCGCTCGCGGCTCTCCAACCTGGAATTCACCGTCTCGCGCGAGCGCCTGCTGCTGCGCAATCCCTTGCATGTGGCTGACGATCCGCCGCTCCTGCTCCGCCTGCTGGAATTCATCGGCCGCCACGGTGTGCCTCCTTCGGCCGAGACCGAGCGCAGGCTGGAAGCGTCGCAGGAAGCCTTCGCAAGCTGGTGCGCCCAGCCGCGGCCGATATGGAGCAGCTTGAAACTCACCCTTGCCGCTACCCATGCCGGAATGGCGCTGCGCACTTTGCAGTCCACCGGCCTGATGCCGGCCCTGCTGCCCGAGTGGGAGGCCATCGACGGCGCAGTGGTCGCGAACTCGGAATACCGCTACACGCTGGACGAACGGACCCTGCGCAACGTAGAAGCGGTTCTGGAACTGCGCTCGGGCGGAAATCCCGAACGGCAGCGGTTTGCCGCTCTGCTGGCGGAAATCGACGATGTGTCGCTGCTGGTGTTTGCGCTGCTGTTTCAGGAAATGGGGAGCGACGCGGGGGACCGCGCCCGTGCCGCGGCCGTCCGCATGGAAATGCCGGCCGAAGCGCGGGAGATCGTGGAATTTCAAATTGTGCACCGCGCCGGCCTCTCCGACGCCATGAGCGGGCGCGACCTCGACGACCCTGCGACGGTCCGGCAGGTGGCCGAGCGCGTGGGCACCAGCGAGCGTTTGCGGCTGCTCGCCATGATGACCTATGCGCGCATCGCCGCGTCCAGTGCGCCCGATAAGATTTCGTGGCGGCTGGATCGATTGTGGCGGGCGTACGGCGCCACGCAACATGAACTGCTCCGCGAGCTCGAGACCGATCGCATTCAGCAGGTGCCGCAAGGGCTGCCGGCGAATGCCGGGTTCGTGAAGGGGTTTCCGCAGCGCTATCTGCGCGCGCATTCGTCAGCCGAAATCGAAGAACATGTGCAGCTATTCGAGCAGAGCCGGCCCACCGGAGTGGCCGTCAAGATCGAACCGGTTGAAGGCGCCATTCGCATTACCATCGTGGCGCGCGACAAGCCGTCGTTGTTCGCCTCGTTCGCCGGGGGGATTGCGAGTTTCGGTCTGGACATTCTGAAGGCCGAAGCGTTTTCCAACGCCTCGGGCGTCATTATGGACACCTTCGTGGTGGCCGATCCCAAGCGGATGCTGCAACTCAATCCGACCGAGGCCGACCGGCTGCGCGACCTGCTGCAGCGCATCGCCCTGGGACGTACGGACGCCCAGAAGCTGATGCGCGGGCGGGGAGCGGTGGATGCGCATAGACGCTCCGAGCCTCCACGCGTCCAGTTCGATTCCGACGCCTGTGCCACGGCCACGCTGGTGGAGATCGACGCCGAAGACCGGCCGGGGTTGCTATACAGTCTGGCGTCGGTATTCTCGGCCAGCGCCTGCAATATCGATATCGTGCTGGTGGATACCAAAGGGCGGCGTGCGATCGATGTGTTTTACGTGGCACACGATGGGCGGAAACTCCCGCCGGAGATGCAGGATCGGCTGAGGGAAAAGCTGGTAGCGGCCTGCTGACGTGTGAGATGCTTTAGCTGCACGGTTTTTCCGCAAATAGCGGGGCAGACCCCAATAAGCGCTAATGTCAGGGACCCGCATCGCCAGTTTGTTTGCGCCGGGCGCCGCGCTAAAGCTCGCGCGAACGCGGGAATACTGAACCGTGGCCACCCACGCGCCGAGTTCCCCTTGCACTTCGACAAGAGATCGGGTATGCTCCTTGTAGAAGCGAAAGGGGAGTGCATGCCCGACGCGCACCGTATCGACCTTCCACAGGGAATGCCGGATTTGCTCATCTTGCAGGCGCTTGCGCTGGAACCTCAGCATGGCTGGGCCGTATCCGAGCGTGTCCAGCAAATTTCGAGCGACGTGCTGCGCATCCAGCAAGGCTCGCTCTATCCCGCCCTCCATCGCTTGCAGCGGCGCGGCTGGATCAAGGCCCGCTGGGGCGTTTCCGAAAACAATCGGCGCGCGAAATTCTACGAGCTGACAAAAAGCGGACACGTGCAGTTCGAAGTCGAAAGGGACGCCGGGGTCAAACTGACGGCCGCGATGGCCCAGGTGCTTGGAACCGCCCAGGAGATTCCGGCATGCTGAGCGACATCTTTTTTCGTCTACGATCTCTGTTCCGCCGTAACCGAGTAGAAGCGGAACTCGACGACGAGCTTCGCTTTCACTTCGAACAGCAGGTCGAAAAGTGCATCCGTTCCGGTATGACGCGCGAGGAGGCGCGGCGGCAAGCTCGATTGTCAGTCGGCGGAATCGATCAAGTGAAGGAGGAATGCCGTGAGGAGCGCGGCGTGCAGCATATGGAAAATTTGCTTCAGGATCTGCGATACGGCTGGCGCATGCTGGTCAAGAAGCCCGCATTCACGATCGTGGCGGTGCTGACGCTCGCTCTGGGAGTGGGGGCGAATACCGCCATTTTCAGCATCGTGAATGCCGTGTTGCTGCGTTCTCTGCCCTACCGCGATCCTGATCGCTTGGTACGAATCTTCTTTAACGAGCCCGGCGTAGGATTGCGGGACGTTAGGTTTTCCAAGCCCGAACTGGATGACCTGCAGACGCGAGCGGGTGTATTTGAAGATGTGACCCCGATCTTTGAGGGTAGCGAGAATTTGACCGGCGCCGGACAGCCCGAGCGTGTCGAGGGGATCAATGGCAGTTTTAGCTACTTTTCCATGCTGGGTGTGATCCCGCAAATTGGACGGTTTTATGGTCCGCAGGACTTCGCGCCTGGTTTCGCTCCATTGGCCGTGATCAGCGATGGCCTATGGCATCGCGCCTATGGCGCCGATCCGAATGTTCTCGGCCGTACCATCCGGATCGACAATGATCCCCTTACAATTATTGGGGTTCTGCCACGCGGATTTCGCCATCCTGGACCGACGACTTCCGGCGACGCGGAAGTGTTTGGCGCCGGCGGATTCAGCGGAGATCCCTTTCCCCCGCCAATGCGTGGTACCCGGATTTTAGTATCTGGAATCGGACGGCTTAAGCCTGGCCTGACACTGGCGCAAGCGCAGGCGCGGCTCACTGCCATGGCCGCCCAATTACGCCACGACTTTCCCGCCGATTACCCGCCGCAGGCGCAATGGACAATTGAGATTCAACCATTGCAAGAAACTTTGGTGGGCAAGGTTCGGCCCATGCTGCTGGTGTTACTGGGTGCGGTAATCCTCATCGCTTTCATCGTATCGTTGAACATTGCCAATCTCCTCTTGGCGCGCGCTTCGGGGCGACAACAAGAGATGGCGGTGCGGTTAGCGCTGGGGGCGAGCCGCGGCCGCATGGTGCGCCAGATGCTGACCGAGTCCATGCTGCTGTCGCTCATCGGCGGTGCCGCGGGAATCGCAACCGCGGTGGGTACTTTGGGTTTCATCCTGCGCTTTGTGCCATCGAACGTTCCCCGGCTCAACGAAGTACGAATCGACTGGGTGGTGCTGGCGTTCGCTCTGCTGATTTCCATTCTCACCGGCTTAGTGTTTGGACTTGCACCAGCGCTTCATTCGGCAAAAGTCGCTCTCACTTCGGCCATTCGTGAAGGCGGTCGCGGGTCCGGCTACAGCACTAAGACCGGCCGATTGCGGGATGTTCTAATCGTCTCTGAACTGGCATTTGCGGTCATACTGATGGTGGGGGCCGGCTTGCTGCTGCGTACGCTGCGGGATCTGTTGCAGGAAAATCCAGGCTTTAATCCAACTCAAGTTGTCACGGCAAACACGTGGCTAGGAAATCCCAACGATCCGAAGATGGATCCGTATCTCGGTATTCCTGGTAAGGCCACCTTTGATCGTGAGTTGCTGCGGCGCATGCAGGCAATTCCGGGAGTGGAACTCGCCGCAATCACCTCAGCTCTACCGACCACCAATATCAACCCCAACGCGGTCGGTGGCTTAGCGAATGAAAGCTTAGCGATTGAAGATAGACCGGTCGAGTCCTCGCAGGATCTGCACGCCGAGAGAATTCGCATAAGCCCCGATTATTTTAAGGTGTTACGGGCGACGCTCCTACGCGGCCGCTCATTCACCGCGGGCGATGAAGACGGCAAACCGCTGGTGGCCATCATTGATGAAACCACCGCTCGTAAGTATTGGCCGGATCGCGATCCGCTGGGCCGCCGAGTGCGAATCGGCAAAGACCCTACTAAGCCATGGAGGACGATCGTGGGTATTATTAAGGATATCAAGAGTGACGGTCTCGACATCGATGGCGTTCCCCACATCTACGTTTCGACTTATCAAGACCCCAGCAAGCAAGTGAACGTGGTGTTGCGGACGTCTCTGCCCGCGACCCTGCTCGAGCCACAGATTCGGCATGAAATCCAGAGCATTGATCCCGGCTTGCCGGTATTTCATGTTTCTTCTATGAACGACATCCTTGATCGGTCACTGGCTTCACGCCGTTTTTCTGCCGGTCTGGTGGGCGGCTTTGCAGGCGTGGCGCTGGTCTTGGCTTCGATTGGAATTTACGGCTTGCTCGCCTTTATGGCCGGCCAGAGGTCACGCGAGATCGGACTGCGCATGGCATTGGGGGCACGGCCCGCCGATATTCTGAAACTGATCGTGACCAAGGGGGTCGTTCTTGCCGGCGCCGGAATTATCGCCGGCGTAATCCTTTCCGCATCCACTGCCTCGATGATGGCGAGTTTGCTGTACGGCGTTCGGCCGCATGATCCGGCGGTATTTGTGGTTGTACCTCTGCTCTTGTTTGCGGTCGCCGTGCTGGCCAGCTACGTTCCAGCCTGGCGCGCAACGAAGGTGGATTCCATGACTGCCCTTCGAGAGGTTTGAAATACTGAGCGACCTTGTTTTCGTCTACGATCTCTGTTCCGCCGTAACAGAGTAGAAGCGGAACTCGACGACGAGCTTCGCTTTCACTTCGAACAGTAGGTCGAAAAGTGCATCCGTTCCATTGAGGCCGTAGTTGTTTACCGTCCTGAGGGAGTGCACGGGGAGGATTGTCGGCGCCTCGTACCGTGGCCAGAAACGCTGCCGGCGGTGACGCTCCATTCCGCCCAGTCGCTCGGGACTCTGTCGCGTGGCATATTGGAACGTGCGGGATAATCGCGATCATGGCGGGCATCCGTGCGCGCCAAGCCTCGCCAGCGCGTGAGCAATTCGGAGGATGAATGACCGTCGACGATGAAATCCTCGCCTGCGAGGCCCAACTCAGGGAGGCCCAACTGACCGGTGACGTCGCGGTGCTCGATCGCCTGCTCGACGATCTCCTGCTCTTCACCAACATTGACGGAACTCTCGCAAACAAGGACGATGATTTATCGTTGCATCGCTCGGGGCGTCTGCGAATCGTCAGAATGGACCCGGGCGATCGCCACCTGTTGCACCTGGGAGAGACCTCGGTAGTGAGCGTCCGCATGAACGCGGAAGCCATCATGAACGGTGTGCCGGTCAGCGCAACGCTGCGATATACGCGCGTCTGGCACAAGCGAACGGACGGGTGGCGGTTGGTCGCGGGACATATGAGCACAGCACCCGCATGAGGGGATTCAGTACGTCACTCACGCCAATTTATACGGACGCCCGCGATACATGCCGATGCGCTCGATACTGCGGACGCGAATCAATTGCACGCTGACATTGTCGCCGCCGTCGCGTTCGTTAGCCGCATCGATCAACTGGCGCGCGGCGACGTTCAAGTCGGCGCCCGGTGTGACGATTTCGGCGATTTCGCCGGCCGGGACTGCGCCGTGCAAGCCATCGGAACAGAGCAGCAGAACGTCGCCGGCCAGCACCAGGTGCTCGGAAGTGTCGACTCCCACGAACATGGCGTTGCCGAGAGAGCGCGTCAGAACGTGCCGCGTCTCCGCCTCGGCGGCCTCGCGGTCGGAGATCAATCCCAGGCGCGCCTGCTCGCTCACCATGGTGTGATCGCGCGTGATCCCTCTCGCGCGGCCGCCGCGAATCAGGTAGCAGCGCGAATCTCCCACGTGCGATACCACCGCGCGATCGTGCCGCAGGGCGCATGCTACCACGGTAGTGGCCATCGGCGCGCCGCGCGGTTTGGCGGCCAGGCCAGCCTCGTAAACTTTCTCGTTGGCGTTTTGCACCAGGCGGGGCAGCAGCGTGCGGAGCGGCTGATCGCGCGCCGCGCCGCGAAAATCAGCCAGCAACGTTTCCACCGCGGTGCGCGACGCCACTTCGCCTTTCTCCTGCCCGCCAACTCCATCGGCCAGCACGAAAAGCCAGCCGTGCGAATGCTCCCGCTCGGCTACTTCCGGGAGCGCGCAACCGAGGTAATCCTCATTGTGGTCGCGTACCCGCCCGCGGTCGGTTGCCTCAGCGAAGTCCAGCTCCATGGTTTATTCTACGATGCCGGGGTTTCGCTCGGCCGTTGCCCCACCAGGGTAGTGCGTCCGCTGGTCTTGTTCGAACGCACGAAATAGATCCAGCCGTAGATCGCCCACACCGCGGCCACGCCGAGCGCCAGCAGGGGTTCCATCTTGGTGCCGAATCCCATGAACGGGCCGATCAGATAGAACGCCATACAGGCGAGGTTCGCCACCAAACCGAATACCGGGATCAACAGGTGGCGCAAAAGACTGAACTTAGGATGCTTGTGGAATGCCACCATGCAGGTAACGCAGCTCAGCGAGTACAGCACGAACGTGCCGAAGTTGGAAGCCAGCGTGACCGTAAGGAACGAGTTCGGCAGAGCCGCCATCTTATCGTGCGAGAGGTATCCGAAGCTCGACCAGAAGCCTTGCGGGAGAGCCTTGACCGTGGCGTCCGTCAGCGCTGAGCCATCGCCGAAGAAGTTGATGACGGTAAGGCATCCCACCACCGCCGAGATCACCGCCAGCGTCCAGATGGCGCGATGAGGAGTGAGGTTCTGCCCGTGCAACATTCCCATGGAATCGGGCAGTTCTTCGTCCTTGCCCATGGCGTAGGTCACGCGCGCGCCGGTGTTCATGCAGGAGAGCGTTGTCCCGATGAGCGCCAGGAAGACCGTGAATGCTTCGAACTCCATAAAGATCCGGCCGTTGCCCGGACCGAGTATGGCATTCCCCACCACCACCATCATGTCGCCGATGGGCGCGGCTGAGCCCACGGCGGTCTGCATGGTGTAGCCGCTGTTCAGGAAGTAGTTGGCCGCGAAGTACTCGAACAGATAACAGATGGCCCCCTGCACCAGCAGGGACGTTATCACCGCGATGGGAACGTTGCGTTTGGCGTCCTTGGCCTCCGCGCCCATGGACGTCACCGACTCGAACCCCACCAGTATCAGGATGGCGATGGTGGCTTGCACGAACATCCAGCCGAAGTTGTGCATCCCGACCACTGAGGCAGCGTTGGGATGGGCGAGAAAGTTGCCCTTTTCGTCCTTTTCGGTATACGCGATTTTGAAGGGCACCGGCTTGCCGGCGGCGTCGAGAACGGGCTTGGGAACTTGGCTCGACGGATCGCGCACGATCACGTCCGCGGGCTTTCCATCCACCATCTGCTTCTGCGTGGCAAATTCGTAGGTGTAGGCATCCCCGGTGGTGGAATCGAACTGATACGCCACGCTCCCCGGAGGGTGATTCATGCGGTATCCCAGCGCCATCACCGAGAAAAGGATCAGGGCGCTGATCTGAATGACGTTGATGGCGATGTTGACTGACGTCGACCCGCTCACGCCGCGGTGCGCGATGTAGGCGACCGCGAACGCGAACACGATCGCGATAGCCATCATGAACATGGGTCCGGGGTTGGTGGCGTTCATGAAGGTGGGCCAAATGGTTCCCGCCAGGTAGCCCACCAGGACGCCCATCACGCCCACCATCAGGCCTGGATAAATCCAATAGTACAAATGCGAGCCCCAGCCGACAATGAATTTGGAGATGCGCGCATACGGCCAAGCCGTCTCATGATTGAGAAACGCCTGCTCGGCAAAGTAATACGAACTGCCTGTGCCGGGATAGAGCTTGGCCAGCTCCGCGTAGCAGACCGCGGTCGCCAGGCACAGCAGCAGGGCCAGGACGATGCCCGCCCACATGGCCGGCGCCGTGGCCCCGGCGGTGCCTTGGCCGACGAAGGTGAGCCACAGAAAGGCGCCCGGCGCGATGAGCGCCATGGCGTTCATAGTCAAGCCGGTCAGGCCCAGCGTCGGTTTCATGGTGACTTCGGACTTGTCTGCCATCGGTTATCTCCTGATTCTCGTTTTCAGCTCATTTCCTGGGCGCGACGTATGCGACCAGACCCAGCATCAGAGTGGATTGCGTTTTCGACGCGTTCGGCTGATTATTCTTTTCGAAGAAGGGCTTGTTGGACCAATCGGTGCGGAATTCCGCACGCGAAAAGAGCCAGTTCGTGAACTTGTATTCCTGGGTCAGAGTGTATTCTTTCACGGTTTGCGCGGTCCCGGTGGTGAATCCATTGACGTCGTCGAAATCCTCCAGGCGCATGGCTATCGCGGATTTCTTGCCGATGGCGTAACGCCCGGCAGCAGCCACCCCCGTCCAGGTATTCGCGCCCGGCCCGATGTTGTTGTCGCGCCCGTAGTCGAAGGCGAGATACCAGGTTAGATTGTCGGTCTGGTTGACTGCTATGTTGGTGTCGTAAAGGTTACGCCACCCCTTAGTGGTACCGGGATGTTCCGGCCCAACATAGTAAGTCTGGCTCCAGGTCGCCTTCTTCCAAGCGTACGCGCCGTTGAAACCCAGCGTTTTCCCGCGGTTGAGAGGTTCTACATTGTTCCAGCCATTCACCACCTGAATGTTTCCCGTAAAATGCGATCCCAACCCGTATTGCGCCCGCACTCCGGTGTGGGTATACGCGATGGCCCAGGTGAACAGCAGAGAGCGCGAATAGTTGTAGTTCTGGTTGGTTTCGATGACTTCGGCGCCGGCCGAGGTCACAAACTCGCCTACATCGATTTCGACACCGTGCAGCGCTTTCGGCTTGAAGCAGACGTACGCCTGCTTGATATAGTCCCACCCACGCGGATCGCGTGTGCCCGCGTGAATGATGTGAAACATCTCGCCGAAGCCGGCGTCCAGATGGAAGCCGAAAGGAGCGGGCGCATGGTCGATGGTAATCATCCCCAGCATGAAGTGCGCCGTGTCGGAACGGATATCGAAGGCGCGCAAGCCATTGAAGCCCGAAGCGGGATTGTTGAAGTTCGTGTCGAGATAGCCATCGAACAGGAAGCTGAAGTCCGTACCCCAGCGGTGGAGGATACCGGGATCCACGGGCGCAGGCGTCACCTGCGGTACGGAAGTTGCCGCCGGCGATTGTTCGCCCGGCGAAGTATCTGGTATCTGCGCGTGAGCCATGGCCGCATAACCCGAGAGTAAACCGAACACGAAACACGTGCGGTACTTTCTCATGATTTCAGATCTTATATGCCTGAACTTGTTAGCCGACACGAGAGAGTTCTCGTGTCTTTTGGAGGCGATACAGACAGGGACCGCCTTAAGATCGGTTCGATTATTAGTGTCAGTCTAGGACTCTTGCTTTCGAAAAAGGAAATAGATAATTTTTATCGGCGCAATCGGCTGGCCATTTCGTTATCCTATGGCGATGACCGATCTTGCGCAGGTGCTATGCGGCATGCTGGTGCTGCTGGCGCCGCTGGCTGCCGCGGGGCTCGCGCTGATGAATTCGGGGTTGGGCCGGTCACGGAGTGCGGCCCATGCCATGCTGGCCCCGCTGTGCGTAATGGCCGTCGCGGCGCTCGTCTACTGCGTGTGTGGCTGGTCCTGGCAATCGTTTCCGGGCCGGCCGGCGCACGCCATCGCCATCGCGGGGAACTCGTGGAATTGGATTGCGGCCGAGCCATTCTTTCTGCGTGGTTTGGCTCTCGACGGATCGCCGGCATTGCTGGCGGCGTGGCTGCAGATGTTCAGCGTGGGAATTGCCGCGCTGATTCCGTTGGGCGCCGGGAGCGAACGATGGCGTCTGGGCGCGAGTTGCGCATCCACCGCGATTCTGGCCGGCTGGACCTACCCGTTATTCGCGCATTGGGTATGGGGAGGCGGATGGCTCGGCCACCTGGGCGTGCTGGACGCCGGCGGCGCCGGAACCATTCAGGCGGTCGGCGGCCTCACGGCCCTGGCGGTCGCCGGAATCCTGGGGCCGCGGCAGGGGAAATACGATGCCGAGGGCCTTCCCGCGGCGTTTCCGGGACACAACGCCGTGCTGGTGCTTTTCGGTTGTTTTCTCACCTGGATGGGATGGATAGGGTTGAATGGCGCGGGGAGTATCCTATTTACTGGCGCCACGGCGGGCAGCATCGCCCGCATCGCTATGAATACCACGCTCGCCGCCGCCGCGGGCCTGCTCGCCGCCGCTGTGCTCACGCGGGTTCGCTTCGGCAGGCCGGATGCTTCGCTTTGCGCCAACGGATGGACCGCCGGCCTGGTGGCCAGCAGCGCGGGCTGCGTTTGGTTCGCGCCGGCGGCGGCCGCGGTCATCGGGGCGATTGCCGGGGTGCTGGTGACTCTTTCGGTGGAGTGGCTCGACCTCCGCCGGCGCGTCGACGATCCCGCGGGCGCCATTTCGGTGCATGCCGTCGGCGGACTCTGGGGCTTACTGGCGGTCGCCCTTTTCGGACCGGCCCGGTGGCCGGCTCAACTCGCCGCGGTGGCGACACTGTTGGGGTTCGTGCTGCCCATGACATACGCGCTCAATCGCCTTTTGAATCGCTTCTATCCGCAACGCGTATCTCCCGATGGCGAACCGCACGGTCTTGACCTCTATGAGTTGGGCGCCGGCGCCTACCCGGAATTCGTTACCCGCCGCGACGACTTCCGGCCCAGATAACTTCCTGACGGCTTCTTTACGGTTCCTTTAGGCTTCTCCTTTTAGAATGGGTCGATGATCAGCGTCCCGGAGGATGTCGGTGATACCATTAGCGCTCCGGTAATCTCCATGGCGGTATTGCGTCCCGGCGACCAACTCAGTCACTATCGCGTCGAGGAACTGGTGGCGCGCAGCGGCATGGCGTCCATCTATCGCGCCACCGATCTGCACAACGGCCGGCCGGTCGCCATTAAAGTGCCCCATCCCGATATGGAAGCCGACCCGGTGCTGTTCGACCGCTTCATGCGCGAGATCGAAATCGGCGAAAAGCTGGATCATCCCGGCGTGATGAAGGTGCTCGACCACGGCGAGCCCGGGCGCGTGTACATGGTGATGGAGTGGGTGGAGGGCCGCCTGCTCCGCAGGGTGCTGGCGGAGAACCGCAAGATGCCGGTGGAACGCGCGCGCGCCATCGTGATCGACATTTGCGACGCGCTCGATTACATTCACCGCAATGGCGTGGTGCATCGCGATCTCAAGCCCGAGAACATCATGCTCGGCAAGGACGATCGCATCAAACTGATCGACTTCGGAATCGCCGGGAAGGCCGGTTCGCGCCGGCTCACTTTCGGGAAGCTATCGCAAATCGCCGGCACACCGGATTACATTTCGCCCGAGCAGGTGAAGGGTAAACGCGGCGACGGCCGCAGCGATATTTATGCGCTGGGCATAATCCTTTACGAAATGCTGACCGGCGCGACACCCTTCGAAGGGCCGAATCCGTTCGCGGTGATGAATGAGCGGCTGGTGAACAATCCCGTGCCGCCGAGGGAGTTGAACCCGGAAATCCCGCCGCAGCTGCAAGAGACCATCTATCGCGCTCTGGAGCGTGAGCCGGAGGATCGGTACTCCACGGCCAATGAATTTGCGTGGGATCTGGAACATCCCGAGGAAGTGGTTCCGGGGGAACGTGCCGAACTGCGCCAGTGGAAGCACCGTGGGCCGACGTGGCTCAAACGGGTTCTATTTTACGTTGCGATGGCGCTGATTCCCATAGTGGTGTTCGGGCTCCTGCTGCTGATCGCCAAGTGGCATTAAGCTGGAGTCATGGGGCTTGGGCGCTTGCTCATCGCGGTTGGTGTATTGCTGATCGTCGCCGGCCTCGCGGTGACATACGGTGGAAGGCTGCCCGGCGACATCTCCATTCAGGGCAAGAATTCGAGCTTCTATTTCCCCATTACCACGTGCATTCTGTTGAGTGTGCTGCTGTCGCTGGTGCTGTGGATTCTGCGGCGGTGACCGCTTGCTCACGCGCGCGGCTCGGTAACGCAAACTCCGTCAGCACGACGGCATCTTACCGAGCCGCGCGCGTAAGCAAGCGGTCCGCTACCGCAATCGTCCCATCTTGCTCAGCGGCCAATAGCAGAACACCGCTTTACCGTAGATATATTTGCGTTGCACGGTGCCCCAGACGCGGCTGTCGCTGGAAGAATTCCGATGGTCGCCGAGGACGTAGTATTCGTCGGGCTCTACCACGATCTCGCTCTTGCTCACGTCGTCCCGGTAGTCGGGCTCGACGTAGTCTTCCTCCAGCGCCTGGCCATTCACGTAGACCTGGCCGCGGTCGATACGAATGCGGTCGCCGGGCAATCCGATCACGCGCTTGATATACGACTTGGAAGTGTCGCCGGGAAATTCGAACACCACCGTGTCGCCGCGTTGGATGTTTCCCAGGCCGAAGCGGTACGTGAACTTGTTGATGAAAATCCGCTCCTGGTCGGTGAGGCCCGGCATCATGCTGGTGCCTTCGACTTTTACCGGCTGGTAAATGAAAACAATCGAGACTACCGCGATGAGGACGGAGAAGGCCAGGTCGCGGACCCAGGAGAGCGCATTCCAGACACCGGCGCGCAGGCTCGGTTTCGGCAATTCCTTTTCGAGGGACGGGACTGTGGAGATCTCTGGCGTATCTTGCTCGGGCATCCCTACCTGTCCATAAATCGATTATAGCCGCTACGCGGGAGGATTCAGCCTACGGTAACGATCGGATGCCGAGTGAACGGCGCCGGATGTGACCTGCGCTGCAGTTGTTCGATCTGATGGAGTACGCGCACTCGCCGGCGGGCGGCGTTGCGCAGCATCAGCCGTTCGCTGATCAGGCAGCCCCAAAGGAGAGCGACCGAAAGCGCGATAGCTAAAAGACCCTGTCCAGTGATCTTGACCGTCGGCATCGAACCGCCCTCCTCGGCCACTTCCGATGGCAATCCGGCTGCCAGCAATTATTCTGATTGTTTTCAGCGGGACTTGGATTCAGGCGTGTGCGGCCCCCGCCACAGGAGTCACCGATTCGCGCGGCCCGGAAGGGCTACCGGGCGGCCATCAGGGCGCGCAGCCGGCGAGCCCGTTCGGGCGCACGGAGCTGGCGGAGCGCTTTGGCTTCGATTTGTCGAATGCGCTCGCGGGTGACGTCGAACTCCTGGCCGATCTCCTCCAGGGTGTGCTCCCGCTCGCACCCGATGCCGAAGCGCATGCGGATGACTTTTTCTTCCTTGGGCGAGAGCGTCTTCAGGATTCCGGCCGTCTCATCGCGGACGTTCGACTCGATCACGGCATCCACCGGCGAACCGACCCAACGGTCTTCGATCAAATCGCCGAGAGCGGATTCTCCGTCGCGACCGACCGGCGTTTCGAGCGACACCGGATCGCGCGAAATGGTCTTCAGCTTCTGGACCTTCTCCACCGGAATGTCCATACGACGACCGATTTCGTCATTTGTAGGAGTTCGCCCGAGCTCCTTTTCCAATTCGCGCGTCGCCCGTAGGAACTTGTTCATGCTCTCGTTCATGTGAACGGGAATTCGGATGGTGCGCGATTGGTCGGCGATGGCGCGCGTGATGGCTTGGCGGATCCACCAGGTGGCGTAGGTCGAGAATTTGTAGCCGCGGCGGTATTCGAACTTGTCGGCGGCGCGCATCAGGCCGATATTGCCCTCCTGGATCAGGTCCAGCAGGTGAAGTCCGCGATTCACGTACTTCTTGGCGACCGATACCACCAGGCGAAGGTTGGCCTCCACCAGGTCTTTCTTGGCGCGCTCGGCTTCCGCTTCCCCATGGCGGATTACGGTCATGCTGTGGCGCAAATCGGGGAGGCTCGCGCCGGCCGTCTGTTCGCGCTTCTTGATCTCGCGCTTGAACTCCTTCAGGCGGGCCTGCTGCACCGGATTGTTGCGCGTTTCGAGCTTCTTGATCTCGCTATCGATGTGGCTGATTTCGTCCACGGCGCGCTCGATTTCGCGCGAAAATTCCTTCCATTTGACAGTGCGGAAGGGGCAACGGCGAATCGATTGGGATACTTCCACCTTGGCGCGGTTGAGCTTGGCGCAAAGGCGTTTGCGCGGCTTCTTGTTGGCTACCGGAGTGGTTTCCACCTTGTCTTCGAGCTGTTGCAGCTTCTTCTGCAGAATTCCGACGTCGGCGAAAAGTTTGGACGCGTCGGCACGCACTTTGACGTCGGCGGGAGTACCTTCCTCGACGTCCCCAAGGTCGGCGACGCTTTCCAGCTCAACGGCGCCCTTCTTCAACTGTTCGGACAAATCCACGACTACCTGCTGAACCAGTGCGGAGCGGCTAATTGCCTTTTGCATCCGCAACTTACCGCGTTCCATCCGGCGCGCAAGGTCGACTTCTCCCTCGCGAGTCAGCAGCGGAACGGCACCCATTTCGCGCAAATACACCCGTACCGGATCGTCGGTGTAGATCGACTCCTCAACCGGGGCGGGGTGCAGGAAGTCGGCTTCGTGGGCGGCTTCCGGATCGAAGAATTTGGCTTCCTCTTCGAAATTGAGCCCCAAATTCTCGGGATTGTCGGCTAAGAACTGATCTTCAAACTGGTCCACTAAGACTCACCTCCCCCAAGCGACACGTTCCCGGCGGCAGAACGTTGTGGGTGGGGTTTTATGCGAAAATTCAACTGGATTGCCTGGCGCAAGCTGTTGACAAGAATGGCCGCATTCGGGGCTTCGGCTTCCGATAGATAATAGCATCATTCCCTTACAGATTTAAAGCCCTAATTTAAAGATGTCTCGGACGCGTTTCGGTTACACCCAATCGCAAAAAAAGGCTTTCAGTTGTCATATCGGCACAGGCCTGGAGGTTTACGGCAACTTCTGGCGCATCAGGTTCTTAAGCTCGTTAAAAAAGGCCTCTTCGTCCTGAAAATCCCGGTAGACCGAGGCGAACCGAACATAGGCGATTTTATCGAGCTCCTGGAGGTTCTGGATCAAGTATTCTCCGATATCTGTAGTAGATATTTCGCGGTCGGGAGAATCGCTGACCTTGGATTCCACCCGGTTCACCAAGTCGGCCAGCTTCACCATGCTCACTGGCCGCTTTTCGCAGGCTTTCAGGAGCCCGGTCAGCACTTTTTGACGATCGAATTTCTCTCTCCGGCCGTCTTTCTTGATCACCATGTAGGGTACTTCGTCGATGCGTTCGTAAGTCGTGAAGCGGCGTTCACAAGCCAGGCACTCGCGGCGGCGGCGAATGGCATCGCCTTCCTTACTCTCGCGCGAATCTACAACTTTATCGTGTAAGTGATTGCAAAATGGGCATTTCATTCGACAGCCTCCCGGCCGATCTGGCGCAGGTTATGCCAATTGAGGCCTTCTGCCAGCGCCAATCCCAGGCCGACGGGCACAATTGCTACAAACGTAAGAATCCAGAGGAGCAGGGCGAACGATGTGGCTAATTCCAACCTCGTTCCATACAATTCCGTGAGTACGAGGATGGCGACCAGCTGCGTTCCGCCGCCTACTCCGGGAATTTGCACTACTCCGCCGAAGGAGATGAACGCCATCAGGATCAATACATCTACAATTGTAATATTAATGACCCCGACATATGCCTGTGCCAGGCACCAGTAGCATGCCGCGATCAACAGCCACTCCAGCAGCGAATACAACAGAATCATGCACAAAGCGCCATCGCTGCGGATAGATTCCACTCCCTTGACCAGGGCGTTCACCAGCTTCTCCACTTTGCCAGCCCACCGCTCGGGAAGGCGATGCGCCGCCGCGACCAGCCGGCCCCGAACCGGCTCGGCGAACTGCCGTAACGAAATTATGGCGAACAGCACGGCCAGGCAGGACAGCCCCACGATCCTGCCTCCGAAGGTCAGCACCCAGGCCAGTTTCGCCCCCACGTGCAGCGCCGCTCCCTGGACGCGCGTGAGCGCGAACCCCAGCAGTAACGAAGCCATTAGCAGGTCGAAGACGCGCTCCAGGAGCCAGGAAGCGAGCTGCGAAGTCACCGGCACCTTTTCCTTTACGGCAATCAGATACGGACGCACAAAATCTCCGGCGCGCCCGAACAGGGTAATGGCGGTGAACCCTATCACGGTTGCTACCAACAGGTTGCGCATGGACGGTCGGGCTTTCTGCGGCTTCAGAAAGACCTCCCAACGGAGTGCGCGGCCGTAGTAGGTACCGAAAATGGGGATCAAAGCCACTACCAGCCAGGGCCAGTGTAAGCGCGTGACCGCGGCCATCGCGAGACTCCAATCGAAAGCCTCGGCCGAC
>Ga0182016_10000418_pt1 | contig 53163 bp, 47 predicted proteins | sample 712S2MmetaG_FD_120491 | JGI IMG/M metagenome (GOLD analysis project Ga0182016, IMG submission 120491) | Permafrost microbial communities from Stordalen Mire, Sweden - 712S2M metaG | ecosystem: Environmental > Terrestrial > Soil > Wetlands > Permafrost | place: Sweden: Stordalen | collected...
ATCGAAGAGTATGCCGCTCCGGAAATCGTGAAAGACCAGGCGCTGGTGAAAGACTGGCCAGCCGAGCGCGATCGCTTTCAGAAAGATCCCGATGCATTCTGGGCTGACGCGGCCAAGCAGTTCGTGTGGACCAAGCCCTGGAACAAGGTCTTCGAGTGGGATGGAATCCATCACCAGTGGTTCACCGGCGGCCGCACCAACATCACGGTGAATGCGCTTGATCGTCATGCCAACTCGGAGAACGCCAATCGAGCGGCTTTTATCTGGCTGGGCGAAGACGGCACCGAAAAGATCGTCACCTATCGCCAGTTGTATCGCGACGTTTGTCGTTTCGCGAATGGCCTGAAGTCGCTGGGAGTGAAGAAAGGCGACCGCGTCGTCATCTACATGCCGCTGACCATCGAGGGCGCGATCTCGATGCTGGCCTGCGCGCGTATCGGAGCGATCCACTCGGTGGTGTATGCCGGCCTGGGACATTCGTCGCTGCGCGATCGCGTGGAAGACGCGCAGGCGCGAGTGGTCATTGCCGGCGACGCCGGCTTCCGCCGCGGCAAGCCTGTCCCGCTTAAGGGCATTGTGGACGAGGCGCTCGATGGACTGGAGACTGTAGAGAAAGTTGTAGTCTTCACGCGCGATCCGAAAGCGTTCGAACCCGCCAGCGCTCGCGAGGTCGACTTCCGCGAGCTGATGAAGTTTCCCGCCGAGTGTCCGGCGGAGGACATGGACTCCGAAGACCCGTTGTTCATCCTGTATACCTCTGGCACGACCGGGAAGCCCAAGGGTGTTGTGCACGTGCATGGCGGCTACATGGTGGGGACAACTTATCACCTGAAGTCGTTCTTCGATGTCGGCCCTCGCGACCTGTTCTGGTGCACGTCGGATATCGGATGGATCGTGGGCCACTCCTATATTGTTTATGCGCCGCTCTGTGCCGGAGTGACGACACTGTTTCGCGAAGGGGCCATCGACTTTCCCGATCCCTCGATCGCGTGGCAGATCGTGGAGAAGTATGGCGTAACCAAAATGTTTACCGCACCGACAGCTCTACGCATGTTCATGCGTTATGGTGAAGCGCTCCCGCAAAAGTATGATCTTAGTACCTTGCGAGTTGTGGCTTGCGCCGGTGAGCCGTTGAATCCCGAGGCGTGGCGCTGGGCGCAGACCTACATCGCGGGTGACGGTAAGTGGGGCTATGTGGTGGACAACTGGTGGCAGACCGAACTCGGTGGGCCGGCGCTGGGTACTCCGGTGACCATGCCCATGCGTCCGGGCAAAGCGGGCCTGGCGCTGCCCGGTTGCGAAGCCGACGTGGTGGACATCAACGGCAATCCCGTGGCTCCGGGGACAAGCGGACGCTTGATTCTGAAGCGGCCGTTCCCGCACTTCATGCGTACCATCTGGAACAATGCTGCCCGCTTCGAGAAGGATTGGCTGGAACTTGCAGGGTGCTACATTACTGGCGACCTGGCGACCAAGGATGAAGACGGCTATATCTCGGTGATTGGCCGCGCCGACGATGTGCTCAATGTCGCTGGACATCGCATCGGCACTGCGGAAGTAGAGAGCGCGCTGGTTTCGCATCCGGCAGTTGCCGAGGCCGCCGCCATTGGTATTCCCGACTCATTGAAGGGAGAGGCAATCGTGGCGTTCGTGCAATTACGCGCCGGCCACGTGGCCTCCGACACGCTGACGGCCAGCCTAATCGAGCATGTCAGGCGGGAACTGGGTCCGATTGCGACGCCCTCGGCGATCAAGTTTGTGGCGGCGCTGCCCAAGACACGTTCCGGTAAGATCATGCGCCGGTTGCTGAAGGCGCAGGAAACAGGAGCGGAGATCGGCGACCTCTCGACTCTGGAGCAGTGAGCAGCTTTCATTCCGGGCCCGCTCTGACGGCGGCCCGGACCCGGTCAGGTTTTGCTCGCCAACCTGGCAATCCGCAACTAGAATGCATGAACATAAGCTCGGGCCCGCGCACCACCTTACTAGCGCAATTCAATTCAGCAACTTTTATCGGAGGCATGTAGATGTCCACGACGCAGCCGGCAGCCGGCCCAAACATTGATTCCATACTCACGGAAAAACGCAGTTTCCCACCCCCGGAGGAATTCAGCAAGAACGCCCACATTCGCACCAAGGAAGATTATGACAATATCTGTGCCCGGGCGGCTGCCGATCCGGAGGGCTTCTGGGCCGACATCGCGCGCCAACTGCACTGGTTCGAGCCTTGGAACAAGGTGCTGGAATGGGATGCACCATGGGCAAAATGGTTTCTCGGCGGCAAGATCAATCTGTCCTACAACTGCCTCGATCGCCACGTCGAGACCTGGCGCAAGAACAAGGCTGCCATTATCTGGGAGAGTGAGCCTGGCGAAGTTCGCACCCTTACTTACCAACAGCTGCTCAGCGAGGTGTGCAAGTTTGCTAATGTGCTCAAGTCGCTGGGCATCAAGGCGGGCGATCGCATTGCAATCTACATGGGCATGTGTCCTGAGCTGCCCATCGCCATGCTGGCGTGCGCACGGATCGGCGCTCCGCACTCGGTCATCTTCGGCGGATTTTCCGCCAATGCTCTGGTCGATCGCATCACCGATCAGGAAGCGGTGGCCGTCATCACCCAGGACGGATCGTACCGCCGGGGTGGCGAAGTGAAGTTGAAAGCCGCAGTGGACGAGGCGATGGACCGCTGCCCGACGGTGAAGCACGTTGTGGTGTATAAGCGCACCGGCTCCGAAGTTACGTGGAAAGAAGGGCGCGATCACTGGTGGCATGAGCTGATGGCCAAGGCCAGCGACAACTGTCCCGCCGAGCCGCTGGATTCCGAGCATCCGCTCTACATCCTCTACACCTCCGGCACGACCGGAAAGCCAAAGGGAATTGTGCACACTACCGGCGGCTACTCGGTTGGAACTTACATCACGACCAAGTGGGTCTTCGATCTGAAAGAAGAGGACACCTTCTGGTGTACTGCCGACATCGGCTGGGTCACGGGACATAGCTACATCGTCTACGGACCGTTGCAAAACGGCGCCACGGTTCTGATGTATGAAGGCGCGCCCAACTGGCCGGCGTTTGATCGTTTCTGGGCGATCGTCGAGAAACACAAGGTAAACATCCTTTACACCGCGCCCACGGCCATCCGCACCTTCGTTAAGTGGGGCGACGAGTGGCCGAAGAAGCATGACCTGAGCAGCCTGCGTCTGCTGGGTACGGTCGGCGAGCCGATCAATCCTGAAGCTTGGATGTGGTATCGCGAAGTGATTGGCGGTAATCGCTGTCCCATCGTCGATACCTGGTGGCAGACCGAGACGGGCTGCATCATGATCTCGCCCATCCCCGGCGCGGTTGCGACCAAGCCCGGTTCGGCGACACGTCCGCTGCCGGGAATTGCTGCCGAAGTGGTGACGCGCAGCGGCGAGCGCGTGCCTCTCGGCTCTGGCGGATATCTCGTGATCAAACGGCCTTGGCCCGCCATGTTGCGGACGGTATATGGCGATCCCGAGCGCTATGTGCGCCAGTACTGGTCTGACATTCCCGGAATGTATTTCACCGGCGATGGTGCTCGCGAAGATCAGGACGGCTACTTCTGGATCATGGGCCGCGTGGATGACGTTCTCAACGTCTCGGGCCATCGCCTGAGCACTATGGAGATCGAGTCGGCGCTAGTTGCACACCCCAAAGTGGCGGAAGCTGCCGTGGTTGGCAGACCCGACGAGATGAAAGGTCAGGCAGTGGCGGCTTTCGTCACGCTGGAGATGGGACACCAACCCTCACCCGAATTGAAGGAAGAACTGCGGCTTTGGGTGGCGAAGGAAATTGGAGCGATGGCGAAGCCCGACGACATTCGCTTCACCGATCAGTTGCCCAAGACGCGCTCGGGAAAAATCATGCGGCGCCTGCTGCGTGAACTGGCTACCAGCGGTGAGGTCAAGGGCGACGTCACGACGCTGGAAGATCTGGGAGTGATCGCCAAGTTGCAGGAAGACGAGTAGCTATCTCGCAGCCGGTTTATGACGCGGGGCGCGTCGGGCGCCCCGTCTTTCATTAGCGACAATTTCTCTCAAGAATATAATAACGCCATGGATGTCGGCATTGACTCCACGGCCTTCGAATGGTGGGCCGAGCCGATTGACTACGCATTGCTTGATATTTCTGGATCATCAGTGACCAGGAAAAGAAACTATAATCACAGACGTACGAGGAACGAGCGATGAACATCGAGATCCGCGACGCAGCCATCGAGGCCAGACTCCAAAAACAGCTCCAGGCGAGCGGCTCCGATAGCGTTGAGGAGGTGTTGGTCCGATTGCTTGAAACCCAGGAGGAGCAGGATCGCTGGCTCTTGGAGAACCGGGGAGCGATCAATGCCAAGATTCGGCGCGGCATTAGTCAACTCGACCGAGGCGAGGGAATCCCGGAAGAGCGACTTGATGCTTACCTGACTGACTTGAAGGCCAAGCCTGAGTGAGGGAGCGATACGTTCTCGCACCCGAAGCCGCGTTCGACCTGGTCGAAATCTGGCGCTACATCAAAAAGCAAAGCAGCTTAGAGATGGCGGATCGTGTTGAATCAGTCATCCGGGACAGGATTGTTTTTCTTGCCGCGAACCCCGGTGCCGGTCATTGGCGCAAGAACCTGACGGACGAGACCGTGAAGTTCTTTCCCGTCTACTCATACCTGATCGTCTACCGACCCGATACAAAACCCTTGCAGGTGGTTTCCATTCTCCACGGTCGTAGAGACGTGGAACAAATCCTGAAAAACCGTCTCTGAACTCCCCATCTTGCTAGTCCTCACGCCTGGGCTGGCGGCAATTCCGGACCGGGATCGCGTAGCGACGGCTCGACCGATGGCGCAGGTTCCACCGTTGGCGTGAGCTCCGCGATTTCTTGCGGCTGCGGCGTCGTGTAATCCACCGCGTCGGCGGGAACCACCTCGGCATGCCTTTGGTACCAGGTCATGGCGCTGGCCAGTTGCCAGAATCGCGTCGCCAACTGCGCCAGCAAGATCAGCTCAAGCAGAACGAAGGTGACCGGCGTCGCCGTCGGCGGTAGCTTCGCCCAAATCACCAAACCAATTGCCAAAGTCGCCCAGCCAAACAAACTGATGCGGAAGTACATCCAGAACAGGCTGGGAAGCTGCCGAAAGATTATGTGAAAGGCCTTCCAGGTGTTGCGCCACATGCGCCGCTCGTTCTGCGCTACGGTGCGGACTTGCGCGATATCGAACCATAGCCTCACAACCAGTGCTAGCAAGACGAACACGGCAATTGCGAACCATGAAAGATAGATGCCGACCTGGTCGGCGATGGCACGGTCGCCCACGTAGTCCGCCAGTTTGTCGAGTACCCCATGGACGATGACCACCGCGACGAAGGGAACCAGGGACAACAGCATCAGCCGCACGAACCTCCAGAAGAACGCGCCGGACGCGGCAAAGAAATCGCCGGTCGTGAGCTTGCGGTCTTGATGGTAGGTCTCGAGGATTCCTCCGCTGACGAACAACATGAAGAGGAAGAACACGAACGCGAAAATGTACGAAGTGGTGGACGAGTGCATCAAGCTGACGTTCGGTAGCCTCAGCAGCTCAACGAACATTCCTACGTCGAAGCCTTTGCTGAGCGGTTGCCCTGCGAGCGAGTGAGCCAGCGTGCGGTGCAGTGCCAGCATAGCGGGAATGGTGCCCAGCGCACCACACACGAAGTTCACAGCAAATACCCACCACAGGATTCCCTGCCGCCGCCAGAGGAGGCCGAACCCAGCAGCTACTACGCCTTTCTCGTTGTCTGCCATGGTCTCTCCTTCTAGGCCAGCCAGCTCAGGAACTGAGCCAGGAATTGGGTCAAGAACATCCAGTAGGTCGCGATCTTGTGGATAGCTCCGTGCTTCGACGCCGTGACCTGGCTGTTGTTGAGGTAGTCGCGGTCAAGCGTCACTTGGTAGGCCGGATCAATCTGGACCGACTCGACCTGCGCTTTCTTGTGGTACACGTATCGCACCCAGCGGTCCTTGCCATCCCAGCGCTCAATTGTGCTTTCGCCGTTGTCGAATTTTACCTCGGCAAGGACAGGAAAGACGAAATCCCCTTTGCGATGCAGGATCACCTGCGTCTCGTAAACTGTCTCGCCTTTCTTGTCGGTCGCATTGGAGTCGTACCAGTTGGTGGGATTGGAGTCGGCGCGGAGGACCTCATAGTCCAGCACCTGCGTCCCGTAGACTGCCTGGTCCCAGAACCAACTTAGATCCTGGCCGGCAACTTCGCTCACCGTGCGCATGAAGTCTTCCTGCGTGGGATGGGTAAAGCGATACTTCATGAAGTAGGTGTGCAGCGCATTTTTCAGCGTCTGCTCGCCCACGATGGCTTCCAGCGAAATCAGCATACTAGCGGTCTTGCCATAGGTGATGTCGCCATAGCTGCCAACGCTCATGTTGGTGTAGCTGGCACGGGCAAGCGAATCTATATCGGGTGAGCCGAGATACCCCAACCGCTGCAAACCACGTTCGCCCAATTGCGCGCCCATGACGTTCAGGACGCTGGCGTTGCTGCCGTACATGTTGTCGAGGACCTTCACTTCGGTATAACTGTTGATGCCTTCGTCCAGCCATCCGTTTTCGAACTCGTTGGTTGCCACCATTCCGTACCAGTACTGGTGCCCGAACTCATGCTCGGTGACGAGGTCAATCAAGTGCACTCCCTTAGGGATAAACCAGCCGCTGTCTCCGGTAATGAAGGTCGGATACTCCATCCCGCCAGCTTCGCCCGCGCCGTGCGGCGGATCGACTACCGTGAGTTGCGCGTAAGGGTAAGGCCCGTACCACTCGTCAAAGCGCTTCATACTTTCTTTGACGCAATAGATATAAGGCTGCCACGAGCCGTGGTGACTGTCGTAAGTGAGCAGCCGAATCTTCACCGGGCCGACACTGCCGTCGAACTGATTTTCTACGACTTTGAAGTTGGGATCGGCAGTCCAAGCGAAGTCGTGAACATCTTCGGCATGAAAAGCTACCGTCTTGGTGCCGTTAGCATTATCGTTGTCGCCGACCTGCACTCCAGTCGCGCCGATGACATAATCCTTAGGCAACGTAATCTTCACGTCATAGGTGCCGAAGTCGGCGAAGAACTCGGTCATGGCATGGAACTGGTGGCAATTCCACTGCCGGTGCCACCACAAGCCGACCTTGGGAAACCATTGTCCGGCGAGCAGGAAAGTGCGCTTATAACCGGTGCGCGCGATCACCTCGGGAAAGGTTGCTTTGAACTTGATCTTGAACTGCACGCTTTCGCCCGGAGCGATCGCTCGCGGCAACTTCACCTGGAAGACCGTCTTGTCGTCAGGATTGCCATCGTCGGGAGAGACGAACTTCATCTGCTTGGTCAGGTCTCCCATGCCCACCACTTCGAAGGAAGTCACCTCGTTGGCTCCGTAGTCCTCAGGCTTCCACACGTCCAGCCTGCTGGATCGAAAATTACCGTCGCGATGCGCTTCATGCATCCACGTCGACTTCTGCTGAAACGCGTTCAGATAGAGATGAAAGGGAAACGTGTCCAGCGGCTGACCAGTGAGGTTGTGATAGGTCAGCGTCTCAGTGGCTTCCACCGTATGCTTAGGAGGGTCGTACTTGGCATCGATCTGATAGGCCACGACTCGCTGCGACAGCGGCCCTGAAACTTTCGGTGCGAACGGACTTTGGGCCGCGGCGGCAGCGGTCAGCAAAACTCCCGCAACCGATAGCAGCAGAACGATCCGACTGTACATTAGCGATCTCCCCAACTTTCCCGCATTGTTCACTTGATTTCTATCACGTGTTGAAACGCGTTGCGCATCGGTAACTTGCTTCTGAGCAAATAGTAAAGGTATCGGGAGATTTCTGCAGCAAGGAGTTCACTTTTGCAGCGCAGTTCTGGAAGCTGGGATGCTTGTCTTACCAGTAAGACGTCTTACTAGTAAGACGAAGGGACAGAATCTTACTAATAAGACGCGGTTTCCAGCTGCGTCAAGATTACGAAATAAAATGACTTACAAATCAAACTCCTGCAATGTGGAATCAATAACTTAGCAGGATTCGTTCTAAAATGTCCCCCCATTGAACTTACATTCAAGATACTGAAACAATTACACTTGGGAGCATCCGGACGGTGATCTGCTACACTCTCCGCAATGCGCGTCCTAGGCATCGATTGCGGCGGCGAATACACCGGCTATGGCGTGGTGGAGCAGGATGCTCAGGGCTTGCTGCGCCATCTTTGCAGTGGCGCGATCCATCTTTCGCCGCGCGAAGCCCTGGAACTCCGCCTGAAGACGATCTGTGAAGGGCTCACGGAAATTATCGGCAGATACTCGCCGGAGCAGGTTGCCATCGAAGATGTTTTTTATGCCGTCAACGTGAAATCGGCGCTGAAGCTGGGTCACGTGCGCGGAGTAGCCATGCTGGTCGCCGCTCAGGCCGGTTTGCAAGTGATCGCCTATTCTCCGCTTTCGATCAAATCTGCCGTGGTGGGTTATGGCCGAGCCGAGAAAGCGCAGGTGCAGCTGATGGTGGCACGTCTGTTGGACCTGCCCGCGCCGCCCGAGCCTCCCGATGTTGCCGACGCTCTGGCCATCGCGATCTGTCATCTGCACACCGCCGGCACCCTGCAGCGTCAGCACGCCGGAGCTGGCTGATAGAATTCTTCCACCATGAACCGGTGGTTCGCCCTCGTCTTGCTGATGCCTCTGCTGGCTGCGGCGCAACAGACTGCAACCTCTCCTTCTGCCGCAGCCCAATCGGCGTCCGTCCGCTTCAGCTTCGATTGGCCCCAGGGCATTCCCTGGCAAAAGTATTCCATTGAAGTTCAGTCGGATGGCAAAACGCATTTCGACGGAACTCCGAATGCCGGCGAGGCCCATGACACGGATGCTTATCCACAGGACTTCTTGATGTCGGAGGTGAACCGCCAGAAGATCTTTGAGCTAAGCCAGAAGCTCAACTATTTCCACGGTGATTTCGATTCGCATCTGAAGCACATTGCCCAGACCGGCCGGAAGACCTTGGAGTACCGCTCACCACAGATCCAGGGTGCAACCACCTACAACTGGTCGCAAAATGCCGATGTGGAGGAGTTGACGAAACTGTTCGAGGCCATCGCCATGACGATCGATTATGGTCGCAAACTGGCCTTTCAGTATCGCTTCGATAAGCTGGGAATGGATGAGCGGCTGAAGGAATTGCAGGACCTGCAAGCGAGCCACGAGGTGGAGGAGATAGGCATAATTGCTCCCATCCTGCGCAAGATCGTCAACGATCCGAACATGATGAACATCAGCCGTCAGACTGCGAAACACCTGCTGCAGACGATGAATGGCTCGGGTTTGGCTGCACAAAATCCCGCCCAGCAATGACCAGAGGCTTATCTGGGGTCTTTACGGCCTGACATCTCCTTGTCGTAGGAACGAAAGTTTGACAATTCCAGCATCCGAATTTTCTAAAACCAAGGCATCAAATGTTGTCTAATGGGGTTGATAAGAGAAGGCCTCAAAGGGCTTGCCAACTGACTTTCCCACTCCTGCTCTCAGGGTCGGAGTTGGCAATCTTCGGGCCAGGGAGTACAGAGATGACCGCGCGTGCCAGGTTCGCATTATCAGCCGCTATCGCGTTCGTTCTAGCCACAGCTTCAATTGGAGCCTTCGCGGAATCGCACGTCAGGATCGTTCGTCTTAGCTCCGTCGAGGGACAAGTCCAGATGGACCGTGCGACTGGACAGGGACTGGAGCGCGCTATCCTTAACACACCCATCGTCGAGGGGGTTCGCTTAATTACGGGAAGCGACGGTCTTGCCGAGGTTGAGTTCGAAGACCAGAGCGCGCTGCGACTGGCGGACGATTCCGAAGTCAAGTTTTCCCAGCTCGTGATGAACGATGCCGGCGCCAAGGTCAACCAGATCGAAGTGATCAAGGGCATCGTTTATCTGGACGCGATCTCGAAGGGCGACGACATCTTTCGTGTCACGGTTGGTGGGACGAATCTATTGGTACGTCGCGACACGCTGATGCGAGTCAATGCGGCTTCGGGCCAAGTTCAGGTGGCAGTCTTCAAAGGGGATGTCCAACTCGAGAACCAGGCGCCAGCAGTTATTGTCCAAAAGAAAGAAACGTTGACCCTCGACCCAAAGAATGCAGCAGGTTACAGCATAGCCAAAGGAGCCCAGGCGCTGCCGTTCGACAACTGGAATAAAGAACGCGAAGCCTACAGCAATACCTATGCTCAGAATGCCGGCTACGGCGGCCCGAGTCGCGGTTATGGATTGCAGGACCTCAATTACTACGGTGACTACTCCTATGCGCCCGGCTATGGATACGTGTGGCAGCCTTATGGCTTCGCGAACTCGATGATCGGATGGAGCCCGTACAGCAATGGAGCCTGGATGTTCTATCCCGGGATGGGTTACTCCTGGGCTTCGGCGTATCCGTGGGGATGGCTGCCTTATCACTATGGCTCATGGGCGTACATCAAAGGGACCGGATGGGCTTGGTTGCCCGGAAGCAACTACGGCGGCCAGTGGTATGCGAGTAACTTCCATAACGTTCCCACGGTCATGAAGGCGCCGGCGGGCTGGACCGCCGCGACCCCTCCAGCTATCAACACAGCGACGAACTCGGCGCGACCGACGATCACGGTTGGCAAGGAGGGGGCATCCCCGGCCTACGTTCCCGGAGGACGAATTCCCCCGAACTTTGGAAGTGTGATCCCAGGACGTGCTGTCGCCGCTAACGCGACATCCCATGGATTTACCGCTCCAAATGCTGGGAACGTGAGCGCCAATCACAATGTGTTTCCTGCCCAAGACGCCAGGGCCGCCACCGCATACCACCCCTCATCAGCGCACGTTTTCGCTGCTCCAACCCCACGCGCGATCGTAAGCGGGCCGTTACTGGTCGCTCCCAGCTACGGCAGCGCCATTTCGGGCGCTGCGGGGGCATCGCCGGCGACGGCGGCGCACGGCAGCAGCGCTAGCAATCACAGTTCCAGCGCAAGTCCCAAGTGAGAAGCGGCAACCGAACAATGAGCGCCGGTTATGGCCACCCATTTTGATGGGACGCAGGCGTCTGCGCGACGATGCCGTCAAGCGGCCACTACCACACCGCGATGCCCGCATACCCGACGACCATGTCTTTCTCGCCGGAGATGTCGCCCGAGGTGGCGTAGCGAATCAGTTCCGCCTGAGTTGCGCCGAGCTTGCAGGCCGCCGTCAGCATCACCACTGCGGGGCCGTATCCGCACATGCTGATGTTGCCTTCGTGTACCACGTCGTATAGCCCGCGCGGCCCCAGCGCCAGCAACTGATCGATGGCGCGGCGGTCCTTCACTCGGGTGATCTCGTCACTCTCATAGTGATTCATGTCGCTCGAGGCGATCACTAAGAACGGCTCCTGCTGTTGGGCCAGCACGTTTCCGATTACCACGCCGAGTGCGCTCAGCACCTCGAAATTGCTGGTGCCAACGGTGATGGGGACGAACCGAAATCCCGGCGCCAATACTTGCAGAAAGGGAAGCTGCACCTCGAGAGCATGTTCGAAGCGGTGGGCCACTGGATCTTCTGAGAGCAACGGCAGGTTCGACTTGAGCTGGGCCGCCGTCTCGCCATCAATGACTGCGTCTCCGAGCGGCGTCTGCCACGCGCCTTCGCTCATGATAGCCAGAGGCTCGCCCTTGCCGGTGTGATTCGGACAGAGAATCACGTAGCGACGCGGCAGTTCCAGCCGGCGATAGACCGCGCCGGCGACGTGTCCGGAGTACATGTACCCGGCATGCGGCACAACACACCCCAGCGCACGAATTCTAGCTTTAGCGGGAGCGCCTGCGGGGGCCGTGGTGTAGGTTTCCACTTCGGCGCGAAGGTGCTGCGCGTTGGCCGGATAGAATCGACCGGCGACGGCTGGTTGACGAATGGCGGTCGACATGTCCACTCCGAGTTGAGCGTTTTGAAGGGGCACAGCTTTAGCTGCGCCGTATAGATTTTCTAATTATTGTCATCCCGACCGGCTTCAGCCGGGTCAGCTTTTCTCGGGCCTGCAAAGCCTTCAGAATCGCATCTGACATATCAGGCCTACGAAAAGTCTACGCCCCTTGCAGGGCGCGGAATACGGCGGCTGTTTTCTCCAGCGATATCGCTTCCGCACGCACATCGGGACGCAGCCCGGCAGCCTTGAGCGCGGTGCGAATTGCGGCAAGGTCGTATTGACCACGAAGGTTGTTGACCAGCGTCTTACGCTTCTGCGCGAAAGCCAGCTTTAGGAAGGCGATGAACGTTACCTCCTCGACTTGCAACTCCTCCAGCCGAGGCGCCATGGTCAGCCGCAACACGCTGGAGTGCACCTCCGGCGGCGGCGAGAACGCTCCTGGCGGCAGCGTGAACAATTTTTCCACGCGCGCGAACAATTGCACCGTCGCGGAGAGCAGACCATAGTCACGGCTGCCCGGTTGTGCTGAGATGCGATCGGCCACCTCGCGCTGCACCATGATAACGGCGCGTTCGATGTTGCGGTGCAGTTCCAGAATTCGCAGCACGATGTCGGAGGTAATGTAGTACGGCAGATTTCCCACGACATCGACGGTCTCCGGTTGGGTGGGACGAAGATCGTGCAGGGGACCGGGCCGGCGGCCAACCATCGATGGGAACTGGGCGGTGACGAAATCGGATTCGAGTATTTCGACATTCGGTTTGGTCGCGTAGTTCATGCGAAGTTGCGCCGCCAGCACGCGATCCAGTTCGATGCCGATCACCCGCTTGGCCTGCGGGATCAATAGATCGGTGAGAGCGCCGCGGCCGGGACCGATCTCGATGACGATGCGATTAGAAATGTCGCCCAGCGCCTCGACGATTCGCCGTGCCGCACTGGGGTCGACCAGGAAATTCTGTCCCAATCTTGGCTTGGGGTTTGCGCCATTGGCGCTGGTTTTTTTCGACGCGGTCTTAACCACGTTGACCCTCTTCCGACTGCGCAATTAGACTCAACTGTTCCGGCATTTCGCTCATCCTAACGTAGTTCAGTGATGCAGTTCGGCATACCCCGCGGAAACACCAACGTCGCGCCGGGAGGGATTCATGCACATCGCCTTTGCGGCATCCGAGTGCGTTCCGTTTTCCAAGACGGGCGGCCTCGCGGATGTCATCGGCGCATTGCCGCCGGCGCTCGCCAGTCTGGGCTTCAAGGTTACCGTCTTCCTCCCGCGTTACCGGCAAACCAAGCTCGACAATCCGCAAACTGTCATTCCCAGCATTACGGTGCCGTTCGACGATCGCTATCGCTTCTGTTCGCTGCTCGACGGCGGAGTGCGCTCCGGAGTGCAATTCTATTTCATCGAGTATCCGCCATACTTCGATCGCGAAGGGCTTTATGGTACGCCGCTAGGCGACTATCACGATAATGCCGAGCGCTTTGCGCTGTTTTGCCGGGCCGTGCTGGAGGCGGCAAAGATTGTGGGAACGCCCGACCTCTTTCATTGTCACGATTGGCAAACCGCCCTGATTCCCATCCTGCTGAAGACCCTGTACCACGATGATCCAGCGTTCTCCAGGACGCCCTGTATTCTTACCATTCATAATCTGGGCTATCAGGGACTGTTCCCGCCCGAAATCCTGCCGCTGCTCATGCTTCCCTGGGACCTGTTCACCATGTCGAAATTGGAATTCTACGGCAAGGTCAATTTTCTCAAGGGCGCCATCTCCATGGCCGACTTCATCACCACCGTGAGCAAGAAGTACAGCCAGGAGATCCAGACGGCCGAATACGGCTTCGGTCTGGAGGGAGTGTTGCGCGCGCGGGGAAGTACGATCAGCGGAATCCTCAACGCCGTCGATTACGTTTCCTGGAATCCCCAAGCCGACCAGTATGTCGCCGCGCCCTACTCGGCTGACGACCTCAGCGGCAAGGCCGTGTGCAAGGCCGACCTGCTCAAGGAATTTGGCTTGGCCCAGGACACGCAGTTGCCGGTGGTGGGAATCGTGTCGCGCTTCGCGGCGCAGAAGGGATTCGATCTCATTCAGCAGGTGGCCGACAGGTTGGCGCTGGAAGATTTGATCATGGTAGTGCTGGGCAGCGGTGACCGGGCGTACGAAGAGATGTTCCGGCGGCTGAATAAACAGTACCCGCAGAAGTTCGCGCTCAAGATCGCCTACGACAATGCCCTCGCGCACAAGATCGAGGCGGGCAGCGACATGTTTCTCATGCCGTCGCACTATGAGCCTTGCGGCCTGAATCAGATCTACAGCATGCGCTACGGCACCATCCCCGTGGTGCGCGCCACCGGAGGACTGGACGACACGGTCGAGCAGTTCGATCCCCGCACCTTGAAAGGGACGGGCTTCAAGTTCCGGGAATACAGCGGCGAGACCATGCTGGAGACTTTGCGGGTTGCGATTAAGGTGTATCGCGGAGACCAGAAGGCCTGGCAAGCACTGATGCGCAACGGCATGGCGCAAGCTTATTCCTGGACCAATTCCGCTCGGGAATATGCGAAGGTTTATGAGCGAGTGAGGCAGATGAAAGCAGCAACGTAGCAACTAGCTCTTGGACATTAGCGCTTAGCTTTTAGCAACAAGAAGCTCGTCGATGGAGGTGAGATTTGTATCAGGGCACGGCTTCAGCCGTGCCGCAACCGGGTCAGGAATGACTTGGGCTTCAGCCCCGCGAGACTTTGTTCTTGCAGGGCTAAAGCCCTGACGTTTATTGCGTCGCGTACGGCACAATTCGAAGTCATGCCTTGATACAAATCGGACCTGCGGCGATTTATGAGATAGGTTTTAGTTGCTCGCCGCTGCCTTCCTCTTCTTCCTCGCAAAATACGCATAGATCGGCACGCCCGCTGCGATCACTACCAAGCCCCACAGCGAGTTCCAAATATTCTCCGTGAACGTGTAATACAACAGTACGGCGGCGGCGGCGACGAACAGCGCTGGCACCGCTGGATATCCCCACGTGCGGTAGGGCCGCGCGGCATACGGTTCCCGTTTGCGCAGGACAAACACCGTAGTCGTGGATACCAGGTAGAAAAGCCACTCAGCGAAGATGGCCAGCGAGAACAGTTGGCGGAAATCTCCGGCGAACAGCAGCAGCACAATCGACAATGCCACCTGGACGATGAGGGCGACCGAAGGTGTGTGGAAGCGCGGATGCACCTCGGCCAGGGCGCGAAAGAAATATCCGTCGCGAGCCATGGCGAAGGGAACGCGTGCGCCGCTCATGATGGTGCCGTTCAAAGCGACGAGGATCGACAGCGCCATTCCCGCCGACACGATTGCCGCTCCCCACGCTCCGACCGCGACAGCAGTTGCATCCGACGCCGGACGCGGCGAGGCCGCGATGCTGGCCGCGGGCAGCACATATTGCACGGCCGCGTTGGTCAGCATGTAGAGGCCGGCAACAACTCCAACTCCAGCGATCAGCGCGGTGGGAATAACATGCCCGGGATTACGTATCTCGCCGCTGACCATGTTGAGATCGTTCCAGCCGTCGTAGGCCCAGAGCGCCGCGATAAGGGCTGCCATGAATCCCGCGAAGCCTTTGGTAGCGCCGCTAAATGTGGTTGCGAAGTTATGCCATGTTCCTTGCCTGGCAGTGAATGCCAGCAGGGCAACCGTGACAATGAGGGCAATCTTCAACAGCGTGAACAGCACTTGGAAGTCGCCGGCCCGCTTGATGCCGATGTAATTCAGTGCGGTGATGAGTACGGCGGCTGCTATCGCCACCAGTTGTCCGTAGCTGATGGCAAACAGCGAGCGAATGGCAACTTGGTTGAACGATGAGAATGCGGGAAACGTGCCCAGGATGCGGACGAACCCGATCGTTAGCGTCGCCACCGAAGCGGGCTTGGCGATGGCGAACCAAGTCCAGGCATATAAAAAGGCGGGCAGCGGTCCGTAGGCGTCGCGAATATAAACGTACTCGCCTCCGGCCTGCGGCTTCATGGCGCCGAGTTCGGCGTAGGTGATTGCGCCTGCCAATGACAGCACGCCGCCAACAATCCATGCGAGATACACCAGCCAAGCCGAGCCCACAGCCTGCATCATCTCGGAGGGGACGAGGAAGATTCCGCTGCCGATGATGGTTCCTACTACGATGGCGCCGGCATGGCTCACACCAAGCTCGCGCACGAGGGTGGGCGCTGGGGTTGCAGAACTAGCTGGGGGTGTCGCCGGTTCGGTCATTTTGCGATATGAGTAATAGCCTGAAACTATACGCGATCAAGAATGTGAGGCCGCTTCGACGGGAACGTACCAGGGAAAGGGATTGGCCGCGACAGGGCGAGCGCGGCTGAACAGTGTTGCCGTGCCGGCTAATCGATCTTGGTCGCTCTTGCCACGATGCGCTCGTATATTCGCCACGGCGTCAGGGCGCGCAACCACGTCTGCATCCGGGCATCGGGACCGATCAGATATCGCAGCCTAGGATTGGGATCGTTGGCCACGCGCGCGATCAGCCGCGCGATCTCGCCTGGGTCGCGACGCTTGTTGGCTTGCGACCTCACGAACTCGGCAAAGCGTTGGCTGCGCTCCTTATTCGGCGAGCTGGGATCAAGCGCTTGTTTCCCGATGACCAGATTCCGCTCCCAGATGTCAGTGTCGTAGGAGCCAGGCTCTACCAGCACCACGCGAATGCCCAGCGAATGAACTTCGATGCGTAGGGCTTCGCTCCAGCCTTCCAGGGCGAACTTCGAGGCGGCATAGCTGCTGAGCATAGGCGCGGCCGCACGTCCAGCGACCGACGTGACTTGAACAATGTGGCCAGAGCGTTGCTCGCGCATCACGGGCAACGCCGCCTTAGTCATGGCGACGTTGCCGAAGAAGTTGGTTTCCATCTGATGGCGGAGTTCGTGCAGTTGGGTGTCTTCCACAAAGCCGGCGCTGCTGAATCCGGCGTTGTTCACCAGCAGGTCGATACGTCCGTGGTCGCGGACAATCGCTTCCACTGCGCCGGGAAGGGAATCGAACTCGGTGATGTCGACCCGGCGCAGATCCAGTCGGTCGCGCACGCCGGCTTTCTGGGCGGCCTCCTCCAGCTTGCCACTGCGTCCCAGATCGCGCATGGTGGCCACCACGCGATAGCCGTTCCGCGCCAGTTCCACCGTCGTCAGCAGGCCAATCCCGCTGGAGCTTCCGGTCACAACCGCAATTTTTTCCTCAGTCATGGTTTTCCATCAAATCCCTCAGATTGCAGAACAACAGGCAAACCAGCCCATTCGCGCCTCAACAATTGCGTCAACCCCGCCAGTACGAGAGGATGATAAGTTTACACATACTTCATGAAACGGACTGATAGACATGCCGACAACTAAGAAGCAGAACAAGAGTAATACTGGCACAGGAGAAATCGCGCCGGCGAAAGGGAAGCTGGGGGTCATGATTCCCGGCATGGGCGCCGTCGCGACCACATTCGTCGCCGGCGTTGAAGCGGTACGCAAAGGTATTTCCAAGCCCATCGGATCATTGACGCAGATGGGGACCATTCGCCTCGGGAAGCGCACCGATGGTCGCTCTCCCAAAATCAACGAGTTCGTTCCGCTTGCCGGATTGAACGACCTGGTCTTTACTGGCTGGGACATTTTCGAAGACGACATGTACGCGGCCGCCGGCAAAGCAGGCGTGCTGGATCGCTCGCTGCTGGAGCAGGTGAAACCTTTTCTCTCGTCGATCAAGCCACGCAAGGCCGTCTTCGACAAGAATTACGTCAAGAAGCTCGACGGCCCCAACGTGAAAAAGGGCAAGAACAAGATGGATCTGGCCGAACAGCTACGCGACGACATTCGCGATTTTAGGAAGTCCAGCGGCGCCGATCGCCTGGTGATGGCATGGTGCGGATCGACGGAAACCTTCATCGAAGCTGGGCCGGCCCACCAATCGGTTGCGGCCCTCGAGAAAGCCATGCAGAAGAACGACGAGAGTATTGCACCGTCGATGATCTACGCTTACGCCGCGCTGAAGGAAGGCGTTCCGTTTTCCAATGGCGCTCCCAACCTGACGGTCGATGTTCCGGCCATGCACGAACTCTCAAAGCAAATGAATGCGCCCATTTGCGGCAAGGACTACAAGACCGGGCAGACGCTGATCAAGACGATCCTCGCGCCGGGCTTCAAGGCGCGCATGATCGGGCTGAACGGCTGGTTCTCCACTAACATTCTAGGCAATCGCGATGGCGAAGTGCTGGAGGATCCGGGCTCGTTCAAGACCAAGGAAGAGTCGAAGCTGTCGGTGCTGGAGCATATTCTTCAGCCTGAGCTCTATCCCGATCTTTACGGCAACATTTTTCACAAGGTGCGCATTAATTATTATCCGCCGCGTGGTGACAACAAAGAGGGTTGGGACAATATCGATATCTTCGGCTGGCTGGGCTATCCAATGCAGATCAAGGTCGATTTCTTATGCCGCGACTCGATTCTGGCGGCGCCCATCGTGCTCGACTTGGTGCTGTTTCTCGACCTAGCGAAGCGGTCGTCCGCCTTGCGCGGCATCGGCATTCAGGAGTGGCTGAGCTTCTACTTCAAGTCGCCGATGACGGCCCCAGGACTCTATCCCGAGCACGATCTGTTTATCCAATCGATGAAGCTGAAGAACACGCTGCGCCATCTGATGGGCGAAGAGATGATCACGCATCTGGGCCTGGAGTATTACGACTGAAGAAAGGGTGTACTGGCTAACGGCTGCAGTGCGCGTCGCGACGGTGATCGTTACCCAGAGATGCCCGCGATTAGATATGTTGGCGGATCGGTTGTGTAATGGCCTGTTACCGCCAACAAAGTATCCTAACGAGCGAGTCCCTATGCTCTCGGGTACTTACGCGGCGAAGCGGCTGATTTCTCTGCGGTAGAGACTGACTGCCTAATTGACACAGTCCACACCGCGGGTATGTAATCCTCTCTCATTGGGCAGCCACGGGGAACAAGAATGCCTTACAGTTATTCTCCCGATTGTTGCAGTTGTGTTTTTCATGGGCCCGTTTCCAGGTCAAGATCCCGTCCCCCATTTTGTAAGGAGGTACATCTCATGTCACACTCCCGTTCGCTTTGCGATTGGATTGTCCGCGCTATCGAGTGCGTAGCAAACGTCGCGCTGGCAGCAATGCTTGTGCTCGCTCTCAGCCCCGGGTTCGCGGAGCCGGCGAGCGCACAGAGCTACACACTTACCCTCTTATATTCATTCACGGGTCCACCCGATGGAGAGGGGCCCCTCGGGATCGTGCTCGATTCTCAAGGCAACTTGTACGGCTCTACCCAGTACGGGGGCCTGCCTAGCTGTGGGCCAGTGCAGCGACCGTTAATAAGCTGCGGCACAGTATTTAAGCTGGATACGTCCGGGCAGGAAACGGTTCTTCACAGGTTCACTTTCAACAATGGCGATGGTATGGTTCCGTTCTCTGAAGGTAGTGTTATACGCGACAGTCAGGGCAACCTGTACGGCACAACGTATTACGGCGGCGATCCCAGATGCTTCCCTGGCGGTGAGTATTACGGCTGTGGGATCGTTTTCAAGCTTGACCCAAGCGGGCGGGAAACGGTGCTGCACACTTTCGAAGGCGCGTCACAAGGTGACGGCGCAGCCCCGGCAGCACCTCTGGTGCAGGACGGACTCGGCAATTTATACGGAACTACAGGCAATGGCGGGGATGGCCAATGCAATTCGCCTTTCGGCGGCCCGCCGGGCTGCGGGACGGTATTCAAGATTGACACTGCCGGTCACGAAACCGTGCTCCATCGATTCATCGGCGGTAACGTTGACGGCGAACTTCCTTCTGGTCTCATACTCGACGCACAAGGCAACTTGTACGGCACGACAACTTTTGGCGGGACGTATCAGTATGGAACAGTGTTCAGAGTGGATCCCAGCGGCAACGAAACCGTACTCTATAGTTTCCGCGGCATTGGAACTGGGGACGGCGCCACACCCATCAGCGGTCTAACCCGCGATGCACAAGGCAACCTGTATGGCACCACTCTCGATGGGGGCATCAACAATTGCGACACTGTTACTCCAGGCTGCGGAACCGTCTTTAAACTGAATGCATCCGGACAAGAAACTGTCCTCTATCGCTTCATCGGAACCGGCGGCGATGGCCGCTCTCCATTCTCTACGCTGGTTCTGGACAGCGCAGGAAACCTCTATGGTGTCACTGCATTCGAGGACTCGGGAACGGCATTTAAGGTTGACGCGTCCGGCCATGAAACCGTGCTCTACAGCTTCAACGACGGAGAGCCATTTCAGTTGTTAGCGGTACCGGGCCAGCAAGGCAGCTTCTATGGCGCAATGTATATCAGCAGTGATAATGGACCGGGAGCCATATTCAAGCTGACACCAAGCGGACAACGGTGAAGGACTCAGACCGCAGCGGATAATTGCAATAGCATCCGTGTACAGATGCGATGTCTATACCATTGTTCATAACTGGCGATAAATACCCATTACACCAATGATCGCGCATCGAAGTCGGCCGCGCCGCCCGAAAGCTACGCGGCCCGTTGATTAGTCCTTATGCGCGCAGGTCGCGGCGAATCAAGCTCGAATCCAGGAAGAATCCAAGTCCGACGGCGAATGGTATGACTCCGAACGCCGCTGCAACCAGGGCATCGGGCTCGACCCGTCCCATCAGCGCGAATGCGATGCTGTATCCAATCGAAACGCTGGTCAGCAGGATGCCGGCCCGGCGGGAACGCGCCGCATGCGATAGTTCCGGCTCCATGGGAACCGTCACGCCACGTGCTATGGCGGCCAGGCGTTCTTCAGTCCGCAATTTGCGCACCCGATAGTAGGTGTACAGCGCCGCCATCGGAATGCCGAAGATCATCACAACTGCAGCAAACCCCACAATGTTTCCGTCCATCGTCCGACTCCTCTTGCGGCGGTGCAAGCTGCGCGTCGCCGTCTGAAATCTAAAGGCACTCTGAATTACGGAAGCAGGGTGGGGAAAGTTCCGGGATTCATGCGAGCTAATAAGGAGATGTGTTGTCAGCTAAACAGAGTGCCGAGACGTGTCGAAGAAGTCGATCCCTCACCGACTGAAGAGGCTGCGCAAAAAGGCGGAAAGCAGGTCCCTCGCCAGGCTGAAGAGACTGTGTCGCAACCCCTGTCGCCGCTACGCGGCTCGGGATCATTTCCCACTTTACCCGGCGCTCAACCACCCCAACTCGCACAAAAGCGGTGCGAGTTGGGGACCCCGGTCACGCGCCGGGCTAACTTCATAGCCGCCACTGCGCGGCTAGTTTATTCGGTTTTGCTAGCGTTTTGTTCCACGACAAACTTTCTTTTTCAGTCGCGACACAGTCTCTGAAGCCCGGTTTGTGATGACAAGAATAGGGCTTTACATGCCGGTTCGAAGGCCAGCGCTACCCGAACGTTGCCGCTTTAGAAACTGCTAGACCGGACCCATAAAGTATCCCGGTTTTGACTAGCAGGTCACGCCTTCGGTTTGGCCAACGCCTCAGCCTTGCGAATGGCGGCTTCGTGCAGATCATAGGCGACGAGGGCTTTAGCGGCAGCTTCACGAGCCATACTGGTGCTCATTTTTCTCTCCGCTTCAGCGAAGAGGTCTTCGGCATCTTCATGGGCGTTGTAGGCGTCGTCGTCCGCTTGCTTAACCGCCTTGATTGCAGGCAGAACCTTAAGGCCCTGGCCCTTTTCTTTGTTCTTGTCCTTGCGACGCGCTTGTTTGGAGTCGCCGCTTTCTTCGACTAACTGATTGTAGGCAATCTTCAGGTCGTCGCTCCAGGAGAGCTTGACCTTCATTTCGACGTCATCGAGTGCGGCCCTGGCCTTATCGGCGATCCCGCGTACGGTTTTCTTTTCCAGGAGCCATTTCCACATGCCCCAGTCCATGCCTCGGGTCATGATCGCCCGGGCATCTTCAACGGCGGGAAGTTTTCGCATTACAGACCTCGGCGGTGAAGTATTCTGATGGGTTGCCAGCACGCCCGAATTGAAGATGTGCGGACGTTCCGTCTTGGCAACCTCAATCGTAAAGCGGTGCGGGATAGTTTCTGCCGGCACTAGCTCTACTGCCCGAGCATCCCCTTTTTGAGGTCCGCATTGGGCGGCTTTGGCCCGAGCCATACCGAGAAGAGCACTGGGCCGAAAGCCGGACCGGCAATGGTCAGCTTCTGGGTGCCGTTGATGGCGAAGGTTGTGCCCGTGCCTGGGACGTAAGTGAAGACCATTTGGTCGCCCACCTTGATGGGCTCGAGCGCGCCGAGCAACCGGTCGATATCAGGCTTCATCGTCTTCACGGCATCCGGCGTATTGTCGTTGAACGACTCGTTGAATGCATCAGCCATTTGGCTCTTGCTGGCGCCGTGCACGAACTTCATGACGATCTGCTTGGGTGCGTCGGCCTTGATGATGGCGCTGGCATCCGACGACTTCTGCTCAAGGTACAGCCCCGCGACGTAGACCTTCACTATGACCTTGGTCCGCACTCCCAGGCCATTGAGCACCAGCTTGGTACCACCGACCTGTTCGGTGTCCGGCAGGGTCACTCCAGCCAGGCTGGCGGCCAGTAGAGGGAAGATCGATACCACCGCGAACATAACAACAACAAGCGGCATGAAGCATTTCCGCATGAGGGCTCCTTGGGAAGCGGGGTGAAACCCGAGATGATAGCACAGGGTGAATTCGCTAGGCACCCGGCCGCGCGGCCCGTCTCGAGTTGAGACTCAGTTGGCGAAGGCAAATCGCGACGATAGCTTGGCCAGCTTGAGCACCTTGTAGATGTCGACGTTGACCCCGCGCAACACGACCTTGATGCCCTTGTCATCAGCGGCACCGGCCAATGCTTCCATCGCTTTGAGACCGCTGGGATCGATCCGCGGCACGGCAGAGAAATCCAGCATTACATCGCCCACGGCGGCATCCAGCTTGTCGCACGATTCCTGCAGCGCGACGACCACGTGCTTTTCATCGATTTCGAGGCAAACATTCATCATTGTCGTCATACGCACAACCGTTCATCTACCGCTTTCTGCTGACGTTTACTGGGCAATTTTGCCAAACTTCGTCCCCGATAAGCGCTCCAAAACAGCTCGGCCAGTTCGGTCAATAGTGGCATGCGAGGGTTCGAGCGCCAGGAAGGATCTTCAAAGGCAATTCTGACCAGATCGGGTATGGCAAGTTCGAATTCTTCCTTGGAGATTCCTAAGTCCGCGATCGAACGTGGAAATGCGAGCTGATCGAGTAACTGTTCTATCGCCGCCACCAGGTTCTGCACTTTTTCCTCGACCGTCTCGCCGCCCAGACCGAGCAGATCGGCCATCATGGCGTATTTCTTGTGCGCGACATAGCCCTTCTGGTTGGGCGACGGCATGAATTTAGAGGGCACCGCCGCGTTGTAGGCAATGACGTGCGGCAACATGAGAGCGTTGGCCCGGCCGTGCGCTACGCCAAATCGTGCGCCGAAGGCATGAGCCAGCGCATGATTTACGCCCACTGCTGCGTTGGAGAACGCCATCGCTGCAATGCAAGCGGCGTTGTGCATCATGGTGCGCGCTTCTTCGTCGCCAGGGTTCTCATAAGCGATAGGCAGGTACTTGAATGCCAGTTGCAGGGCTTGCAGGGCGTTAGCGTCAGTGTAGGGAGAAGAGAGAATAGAAACGCCGGCTTCCAGGGCGTGGGTGAGGCAGTCGATGCCGGTATCGGCGGTGAGCCCTTTTGGCATGGACATGACGAACTGCGGATCGACGATCGCTACATCCGGGCTCAGCGAGTAGTCAGCCAGAGTCACCTTGCGCCCCGCGGCTTTGTCGGTGAGGACGGCAAACGGAGTGACTTCGCTGCCGGTGCCGCTGGTGGTGGAGATGGCAATCAACCGCGCCCGGTTAACCTTCTCGGTCGGATACTGAATCACGCGCTTGCGCAGATCGAGGAACGGCGCGGCCAGCTCTTCCAAGTCCGCCTGCGGCGACTCGTATTTGAGCTTCATGATCTTGGCAGCGTCGATAACAGAACCGCCGCCCAGCGCGATAATCTGGTCCGCTTTATAGAAATTGAGCGCCTCGACGCCTTGCATGACGACCTTGACTTCAGGCTCAGCATCGGGAATGACCGAGACATGGACATGCGTCTCCGGGGGAATGTTGCGCCGGACGACGTCGACATGGCCGATCTGCTCCATGGCCGGATTGGTGATGATGACGGTGGAGCGCGACGGGAAATGGCGCAGGTTTTCCACTGCGTTCATGCCGAAGTAGATCTGATTGGGAACGCGAAACCACATATGGGCTGGAGTCCTCCGCGCAACGCGTTTGATGTTGAGATAGTTGTACACATTCACGTTGTCCATGGTGCTGTTGCCGCCGCCGGTCCCGCATCCGAAGGAGAAGGTCGGCACCATGTCGTTGTAAATGCCTCCGAGGGCGCCGATAGATCCTGGAGCATTCACAATGATCCGCCCGGCGTTGATCACCTCGCCAAACTTCTGGATGACTTCGTCGTTGCGGGAGAAGATTACCGCGGTATGTCCCAGGCCGCCGGCATGATTTACGTCGACGCACAGCTTGAGCGCTTCATCGACGGAGTTGGCGCGGCAGACCGCGAGCACGGGAAAAAGTTTTTCGACCGACAAGGGATATTCGCGGCCTACTCCGGCAATCGGCGCAATCAAGAGTTTGGTCTCCGGCGCGACCGAAAGTCCGACCATGCGGGCGATATCGATGGCTTTCTGGCCGACCGCCATGGGCAGCATGAAGCCGGTTGTGGGATCGATGACCGTGCGCCCCAATATCTCGGTCTCTTTTTCATTGCAGACGTGGGTCCCTAATTCGGCAAATTTTCGCAGCACGATGTCATAAATTTCGTCATCGATCACCACCGTCTGCTCGGAGGCGCAAATGGTGCCGTTGTCGAAGGTTTTGGAGGTGATGATGTCCACCACGGCCATGTTCAGGTCGGCCGTCTTCTCCAGATAGACCGGCGTATTGCCCGGTCCTACGCCCAAGGCTGGTTTGCCCGAGCCATAAGCCGCCTTGACCATGCCCGGGCCACCGGTGGCGTCAATCAAGCCCACGTCTTTGTGGTGCATCAGAAAAGCGTTGTCCTGCAGGGTCTGCGATTGCAGACAAGTAAAAACACCCTCGGGCGCGCCATGCTTTACCGCCGCCTCGTACATGATCCGTACGGCCTCATAGCAACAGTGTCCGGCGCTGGGATGAGGACTGAAAATGACCGCATTCCTGGTCTTGATGGCCATGATGCACTTGAAGAGAACGGTCGAAGTCGGGTTCGTAATCGGAGTAAGCGAGAAGATGACCCCGATGGGTTCGGCCACCTCCGCCACGCCGCGTTCCGGATACTCACGAATGGTGCCGACGGTACGCTTGTCTTTGACATAGTCGTAGACGAACTCGGTGGCTACCATGTTCTTGAGGGCCTTGTCTTCCAGCACCCCAAGCCGGGTCTCGTCAATCGCCAGGCGCGCCAGGTGTTGCGCTTGTTCCAGCCCGGCCAGGACCATTTGCTTGACGATGCGATCGACGTCCTCTTGGGTGTATTGCGTAAAAACGGCGGCGGCGGTCCTGGCTTGACGGACGAGTCCCTCCAGGTAAGCAATCCGCTCTTCACTGAGGCTTGAGTCGTTTGCAGTCATGCTTGTATCCTTCTTAGCCAATATGTACGGCGATGACCAATATAACAGTGAGCGTCGTCACAAGCAGGTGTGAGCCTTGGCCGAGCCTTGCGCGCAGAAGTCTGATTAGGCTTTGTTTTCCAAGGGGTTACGGAATGCTGTCCCAAGGCCGGCGCGCTTGGCCTTGGGGTTGTGTCCGGGCAGGGCTTCCGCTTGGTGACGATAATTGGGGGTGAAATTCAGTCCAGCAGAGTCGCTCGCTTTCGCCCCCGGATTGAGAACGGGAGTCCCTATACCGGCGGCCGCACCTCCAAAGTCAAATTACGGTCCGCCCGGGCCAGCACAAGTCCGCAGCTCCGATTACGTTACGACGTGCGCGCCGGGGGACTCATGGTGACGCACGGAGGGTCGCGATTCAGTCATGGATGGCCGCGAGCTGTCCCCGGGACACCGCGGCTGACCTCGCCTGCCGGCTATTTCAGATAAGCGCGTACCAGGCCGATCAAGTCTTCACCCAACTCCTCGGGCGACTCCATTTTCTGATGTGGGTTAATCATGTGCAGCCGGATGTGGTCCTCCAGGATCTCGGCCATTAACCCGTTGACCCCGCCTCGAATAGCGGCCAGCAGCATTAGAATGTCGGCGCACTCGTCCCCTGCCCCCAACGCGCGCTCCACGGCGGCGAACTGGCCGCGTATGCGCTTGATGCGAAATAAGAGTTTCTGCTTCTCTCGGGAAACTTCACGAATCTTGTCCTTCATGTTCTCGTGTTCCCTCCTGCTCAGATACCCAAGGGGGGTATGATATAAGATGTTTGGCGGAAAAATCCACGGCCCCGTCAGCATCGACCCGACAGGTGCCGGTCGCTCGGCCGCCTTGCGACTTATCGGCTGGGAGTTTCTTCCAACGGCTGGGCAATCTTATTCAGGCGGCGGGCCCGGTCGATGTCTACGGCATCGATAAAAATGTCGGCCTCAAATTGTTTATCGGCAAATTCTCCCTCGACTTCTAGCTCAATTTCCTCACATTGCCGGCGAGGGATCCGGGCGGAAGTCGGCCGTATTCTGCTCGCTGACTTCGGCGAAGCTAAACTTCCTGCCGATGCTTTCGTAGGTCTTGCCATCGACTTCGACGTAGGGATAGACGAAGTAGTTCAGCGGCGGGCCATCCTGCTTAGGCGACAGAGTAATATCGCGGCCAGTTGAGAACTGCACACGATTGCTATCCACGCTGCCGAAGAAATAGTCGGCCTTTTCTTTGGCCTTCCATGCCTCGGAGATGTCCAACGGGACCCAGCCAATGCTGCGGGCAAAGAATTCGGCCCAGCAGTGATAGCTGGCAATGTCGCCCTTGTCTTTGTTTTCCGGCACGGGGAAGCCGATGTCGAAGCGCGCGGGAACGTCGTCGGCGCGCATCATGCCGATAAAGGGCGAGTGGAAATCGGTACAGTTGCCGTGTTTGGCGTCACAGGCCCACAGCGCATCGCCGCGTCCCCAGCCGGTGCCGGTCTTGTCATAACGCATGGTGGTGAACAGGTAGTCATAGGCGGCTTTGGCCTTGGCGATTGTCCCCGCCTGACTGCCAGTGACCGTGTCGGCCAGTGACTTGATCTCGCCGTCGGTTGGAATCAGCTTGTCCGGCTCGACGTAACGCTGCATCGAAACCAGCACCACGCCCGGCTTGGTGTCCTTGCGCTCCAGTTGGGCGTAGTCGCCACGCGAAAATTCGTGGCGCGTCACCTCGTATTCCAGCGTAAAGTCGGCCGTGGCTTGCACCGGGTTGTGGATCTCGGCATACAGGATGTGATTGCCGTACTCCGGCTCCTCTGCCATTTGGGTCTGCACGGGGGCCTTGACGTTCAGCAGTTTTACCGTCTGATGTTCATCCGTGTGTGCCACCGGTACCCACACTCGCACTACCTTGGTTCCGCTGGGAATGTCTTTCACGGTGAAGGAGTAGGTGAAGCGAAACTTGCGCGCGGGCACACTCGACTTTGGCTTGTCGGGAGCGGAGGTTTGCCCAACCACTAACGGTACGGCGATACCGGCCAGCAACAGCAGGGAAAGAGTGCGAAGCTTCATTGGTAACTCCTGCGAGCATTGGATGTAGCTGGATACGAAATCGGTACGCGATATTTGCGCCCCAGTTCAGGTGGGGCCTCCTGAATTGCTGGTTAGCCTGCTATGATGTCTGAGTCGAGTTTGAAGATGGGTTCGCTGCTGGACCGCCGCCGGCTCGCCGACATTTCTGCGATGTCGATCCCTCTTGCCACTTCCGATTCTTGTGGATAAGCAAACAAGTTCCCTGGTCCGGGCCGCCGTAGGCAGGTCCAGGACATTCCTACTGGAGGCACCATTATGGTAAGTATTCCGAAGCACGTCCAAGATTTTCTACCGGGCAAGCTGGCGTGGGTGGCAACTGCCGCGCGCGACGGCGAGCCCAACGTCACTCCCAAAGGCACGCTGAAACTGATGGACGAGAACCACGTGCTTTTCTCCGATTTATTTTCGCTGAAGACCAGAAAGAACCTGCTGGAGAACAACAGGGTTGCGGTCACGGTAGTGGACGCCGCCACCGCCAAGGGCTATCAAATCAAGGGCACGGCCGAAGTGGTGGATTCCGGCCCGCTGTTCGACGAGACCAGCAAGCAGCTCAAGGAATCGCCCGCGGGACTGCCACCGTTGCACCACGTAGTGAAGATCACGGTGGAGGCGGTATTCGATCAGTCTGTCGGTCCCGACGCAGGCAAGCAAATCGCCTAATTATGGGTGGATCAACAGAGCGGCGACACGAGTGGCGACACCGTCTCTGAAGCCCTCACGTTGGCTGCGCTCTCAGGGCACGACTGCAGGTCGTGCCCTGATACAAGACAGCCTGCCGGGAGATTGAGTTTGTTACGGCCGTGCCGCAGCCGGTTGAGCGAGTCTGGCGGCAATAAAAAATCCGGTAGCCAATGCCGCGAATACTAGCCCGCAGCCCAGCGTGATCAGCGGCACAGCAAAGAACCGGTGGTTCCAGCCGGCGCCGATTCGCGCCTGCCTGGGATTCCGGGGATCGTAACGAATGGCATGGCTGCTGCCGGCAGGGAACTCGGCCGCCCGGCGCGCGGTGGCTTGGTAGTTGCTGCTTTGGAAGCTAGTCAGCTCAACCGTGACTGGCTTCTGGTCCACGACGTAGCGAATCTGCAACTGGGCAGCGTAGAGCTGGTCGTGCTTGGCCGCCGGTTGGGTGACGACGGCGCTGCCGACGATCTCCGCCTGCGTGACCGACCAAGAGTGCAGCACTCGATACTGTCCCCAGAAAAACGGCAGGCTGAGGATGACAAACAGTCCGCAGACGATGAGATTGGCCACGCCGATGAACTGCAGAACGCCGCGTTTTTCGCTGGTCACGCGCTTTCCTTAAAGCCGCAATCACCACCGGGACGCGGCGACACGCAGAGGTCTGCTCCAAACAAACAAGCAACTTGTCTGGCGCCTGGCCTCGAAAGTTTGAGTGTTTCCCGAATATTCAAGGTCCCGCTTCCTCGGTGTCTCTGTGCCTCGGTGGTGGAATTTCTTACTGTCGTGAAGAATGGGAACCGTTGTGCTGCAGTTCCTTCATCTCTTCTTCCACTCGCTTCATGCGCAGCAGAATTCGTCCCAGATATCCCAGATAAACCACCCAAGCCACAATGTAGGCCGCTTTCAAAAAGGTAATCGGATTCATCGCGAGACTCCCTTCAGCGCCAATTGGGCGTGGGCCGATTCCAGCGCCTGTTCCTGCATTTGCAACTGGTAGCGCAGCCAGACAAATAGAATTCCCAGCACCGTGAATGCGACCAGGTTAATGAGGAAGACGTGTAGCATCGCAGGAGCCAGACCTGAGTTTTCTCCGCCGCCCATCACCGGCGAAGGATGCTGGGTGCGGAACCAGCGGATCGACATGTAAACGATAGGCACATCGGCGAAGCCGAAAATGGCGAACGCCGCCGCCAGCACCTGCGTCTGTCCTCCGGCAGCGAAGCGCCGCAGCACTAGGTAGCTGACATAGATCAGCCACAGTACTAGCGTGGTCGTCAGGCGAGCGTCCCACGTCCACCAGATGCCCCACACCGGCCGCGCCCACAGCGGTCCGGTGATGAGCAGTACAGCGCAGAACACCACTCCGACTTCCGCCGATGCCGCTGCTAGAGCATCGCTGGCTGGGCTGCGCTTCCACAGATAGAGCGCCGAGGCCACGAAGTTGATGAAGAAGCAGAGTCCGGCCACCCAGCCCGACGGCACGTGGTAGTAGAAGATGCGTTGCACGTCGCCCATGGTCTGCTCGGTGGGAGCGACAATCAGTGCAAGATAGCTCGTGTAGGCGAGCAGGGCAACAGTTATGGGAACCGAAATCAGTGCGAGCTTTTTCATTCCGCGTTGAGCACACTTTCGAAGAGCAGCAGGCAAAGCGCCGTGAACACGATATCGTAAACCGCCAGCAGCTTGATCCAAAAGTCGGGAGAAGCTTCGCCAGTCAGGACCGAGGTGGTGGCATCCACCATGGCCAGTAGCGCCGGAATGGTAATTGGGAAAAGCAGGAGCGGCAGCATGATCTCGCGATTTCGGGTGCGGATCGACAGCCCGGCGAAGAAGGTCCCGTTCACTACCAGCGCCCACGTGCCCAACAGCGCTACGACAAGCAGCTGCCACACCGGCCCCACCGATCGCAGCTCGTAGAAGACTACGAACAGCGGCGCCATCAGGATTTCCAACACGACGACGAAGAGAAAATTCCCCACTGTCTTGGCCAGAAACAACGCATTCGGCGGCGCCGGCGAAACGCGATACGCATCCAGCACCTGATTGCGCAACTCGCGCGCCCAGGTCTGGTTCAGCGCCACCACCGCAGCGAACAGGAACGCCACCCAGATCAGGCCGCCGGCGATTCGCCGCGACTCTTCCGCCGTGGGATTGAAGGCGAAGCTGAAGATCACCACCACCAACAGCGAGAAGAACAGCATGGAGTTGATGGCGTCCTTGGAGCGCCACTCCATGCGCAGATCTTTCACCAGCGATGCGCCGGTGACGCCGAGCGTGCTCATCGGGCCGTCCTCAGTGCGGCGTTCGCAGCCGCGTCGCGTACTACTTCTGCTCGCGAGACGATCTGTCCCTCGGCCATGTGGACAAGCTCATCCGCCACGCCTTCCATCAGCGCTGCCTGGTGCGTGACCACGAAGATCGTCTTGCCCTGATCGCGGACTCGTCCCAGAATTGCCGCCATGTCTCGCGCCGAACGCACATCCACATTGGAGAATGGCTCGTCGAGTAACATCAGCTCGGGATTGTGCAGCACCGCGCGCGCCAGCGACAACCGCTGTCGCATGCCTTGCGAATACTGGCCGACACGGCGCGTGAGTTCAGGATCGAGCCCGACCATCTGCATGGCATGGCGACCAACCACGTCGTCATGAAGTCCGTACAGGCCCGCGAAGTAGCGCAAGTTCTCCATGCCGCTGAGCTCGTCATAGAGCAGGGGAGCGTGTCCCATGTAGCCCACGCGATGTGCGACCTCGTGGACCGTCTTCGCTCCCAACAGCGTGAAGCTGCCCTGGCTCGGTTCCATCAGCCCGGCAACGATGCGCAGCAAGGTACTCTTGCCCGCGCCGTTATCGCCCAAAATAACGTATAACCGGCCTCCAGCGAAGCTGGCCGAAATGCCGCGGATGGCCGCGAACCGGCCAAAAAACTTCACCAGATTTTCCAGGACGATGACAGGCGGAGAGGATGGCGCGATTCCGATCACCTGCTTCCTTAGGGACGCGATTCGAATTTGCTGAGCCGTCCTTCGAACTCGCGCAGGATCGAGTGCACCATAATCATGTCGTTGTGCGGTTGGCCGGTTTTCGCGTCCACACCGTTATGCAATTGGCCGACTTTGCCATCTAGACTGTGGTAATCCTGGCGGTTGAGCGGAATCCCTATGAAGATCATGAGCGTGGGAACCGCGACCACGGTGAGCAATTGCCAGAAAGGAATCGCGGCTTGTATCGTCATGCGATCATTCTACCTTGGTGTCCGATTGAACCGCGCAATCCCCATCAGACTTACTGGCCCATGCCAGGACCCGCTCCCGTCAACTCAGCCTTTTGCGCGTTGCCCTGCGCGGCCGGAGCGGCGCCGGGCTGGCCAGGCTGCTTGGGAGCATACTTGGAGGCGCATTTAGCTTGAATGTTGGTGGCGTGGAAGACGCCGTCGCGTCCAAATTTTCCTTCCGCCAGCGCCTGGGCATTGTCTTTGAAGGTGTCAGGCGGAGCTTCTGTGCCGTTGTAAACCACCGGCAGAGTCCGGTCCAGTTCCACCAGTTGGAACTCCAGATGGGTGCCCTGGCGCTTAATAGAGCCCGGCTGAACATTGCCGGCTACGCGCAAGCGCTTGCTGTAAGCGCCGTTGCCCATGCCGTTTAGTTCCTTGATGGTGACATAGTAGCTCTTGCTGTCTTGCACGCCAGTGTAGGCCAGATAGCCCAGCGCGATCACGATCACCGCCATCACCGCGCCGAAGCGCATATACCTGCGTCCCTGTTCAGACATTGAACGATACTCCCTCGAACGCGGACTCAGCGTCGCGATGGACGGCGAAGAGCAACCGCCCCGGCCCGCATCCCATCCTGGTGGCGCCAGCTAACATCATGGTAGACTGCTCACCCTCCGATGTCTTGGCAGGACCCAGAATGTAGTCTTAAGGATAGCGCCTTTGTTCTCACAGCGCCATGTGACTTTAGTCACAGACAAGCGGGTTTATGCGGCGCCCCGCCGTTGGTCGGCGCGGGCCAGGCTTGACCGGACCAACTCGATCAATTCCGTCGGTGGAAAAGGCTTCGACCGGAAGACGACTTCCATGCCGGCATATTCGGATCCGGCGTCCGCCAAACCGCTCAACACGATGACCGGGATCCAATCGTTTTCCGCCCGGATTTTGCGCACTAATTCCGCTCCGCTGCATCCCGGCATCAGGTGGTCGGTGACCACGACTCCAATGCGGTCGGGCAGCACATGCAGCGTGGCCAGAGCGCTGTCCGCTGTAGTAGCGATGGAAACCTGGAAGCCCGCATTCCGCAGGACCGCTTCGCGGACACTGAGTTGAAGCGGGTTGTCGTCGATGAGCAAAACCTGGCTCGAACTATTCACGCTAATTGGCTCGCGTTTCCCAGCCACCAGGGAGCGCCCGTGCAACCGCGCCGCACCCTAGCTCAACTCGCTAGAAAGCGCAAAACCCACTCCCCTACCTATTGTCGCATAAAGGTAAGTGCTCGATCATCGTCTGCCGCCACCTGCCCGGCAGAAAAACATCTGCCGGAGCCCAACAAGAAACGCGCCAGCCACATAAACTCGGCCCAATGCACAGGTATCCTGAACTAAACGCTAGGCTGCTGACCGCAGAGCTCTTCCACTGCGCGTAGCCAGTCCTGTTCCGGAGATCCGCCATTTCCACCGCGTTGCATATAAAATTCATAGGCCCGCACGCGGATTTTCTCCTCCAGATGCGACGAGACCACAGCTTGGCTAGTAATTTCGGGTGAGGTTACCACGGCCAGCGCCACTTCAGCGCCATTCCCATTTTCCGGATGAACTCCATTTCCCGGCCCGGATGTGGCCTTGCGAGTCCGTTTTCTTGGTGTCGTATTTTCCTTGTCCCGAGGTGCTTTCGGCATCGTACTTAGCTCCCAATTTCACAGATTTTTGCATCCGGTCCGCGCTCAATCATGATGGTCGCGGCCCGATACGTTCCTCCTACTATAACCAATTTCGCCACGCTTTGGGGGCGCAAAAGTGCCGATTTCCACGATTTTCATCAACTTGGAATCGAGTTACTGCTGCCGGTCTCATTCCAGCATAAGTCACTATCGTTTATCGACTTAATCGTGTCCAATGAAGGTTGAGCTTTTCGTTTCTTGGAACCAAGTTTGCCACCGTCGCGTATATAAAAGCGGGTGGGAGTCCCGGCGATCCCGATGATGTTTTTTGAGATTCTCCGCCAGATGTTGCGTACCTTATGGGCGCACAAACTACGCTCGTTCCTCACCATGTTTGGCATTGCCTGGGGAGTGGGATCGCTGTTGCTTCTGGTCGGCTTGGGCGAAGGTTTCCGCTCCGGCAACCGGCGCGAGATGAACTCGCTGGGCGAAGACATCATGTTCGTTTTCCCGGCCCGGGCGCCGGCGGTTGCCGGCAATATGAGTTCCGGCCGCAGCTACAACCTCACCGATCAGGACTACTACGACATCGCCCGCGAAGCTCCGCACGTGCGGGCAGTTGCTCCCGTGTTGTCCCGGTTGGACATCCGCGAGGTAAGCGACTACGGCAACACCAATGGCGAAGTCAGCGGCGTTCCTCCGCATTACAGCGCGATTCGATATTTGCCGCTGACGGCAGGCCGTTGGTTGAACGAAGACGACGAGTCGCAGAAGCGCATGGTCGCCGTCATCGGCGATGAGATGCTGAAGAACTTGTTTCCCGGCAGGCCGGCAGTGGGCAACACGATCCTGTTGGACGGAATTCGCTTCCAGGTCATCGGGGTGGTGCAGCGCGTCGGCCACGGCGACGACAACTCAACCAACAACCGTGTTTTCCTGCCCTTCACCACCATGCGGCAATTCTTCCCTCTGACCAAGGATGGGCAAGAGGTGGCAGTGTCGTTCATCAACTATCGCCCGCGAATCCGCCAGGAGCATGCGCTGGCTCGCGAGGAGGTCCGCAAAGTCATTGCCCGCAATCACGGCTTCGACTGGCAAAACGAAGATGCCTTCGAGGATTGGGACACCATCAAGAACGCCGAAACCGTCGGCAAGATCTTTGACGTGATGGACCTCTTCCTGGGAGGAGTCGGGCTGGTGACGCTGACGCTGGGCGCCATCGGCATCGTCAATATCATGCTGGTTGCGGTCAGCGAACGCACCCGCGAAATTGGTTTGCGCAAGGCGCTGGGCGCGACCAATCGCAGCATCTTGTTGCAGTTCTTCCTGGAAGGCGCGTTTCTCACTTTGATGAGCGGCGGCATCGGCATGGGCGGCGCCGCGCTGCTTATGTTTATGATGAGCGGAGTGGGCGAGGTGCCGGGCTTCGATCCTCCTACCATGTCGTTCATGTCGGCCACGCTGGCCATCGGCACCCTGGCGATCGCCGGAATCGTTGCCGGAATTTATCCCGCGCGCAAGGCTGCCATGCTGCAGCCGGTTGACGCGCTGCGAGCGGAGTAGTCATGGTCAGAGATTTATTGACGCAGGCTTACGGCGCCATGCGGCACAATCGCCGCCGCACCGCACTCACCATGCTGGGCATGGCTTGGGGCATCGCCACCGTGGTCCTTCTGCTGGCCTATGGAGCCGGATTCGGCCGCGCCATCGAAGTTATCTTTGCCAACTGGGGCACGCGCATTATAGGCGTCTTTCCCGGACGCACCTCGCAGCAGGCGGGCGGGCAAAAGGCCGGCACCCAGATCAAGTTCACCATCGACGACATCGATCGCATCGTGGCGGCTGCGCCGCTGGTCAACCACATCACCCCCCTGGTGGAGAAGCAATCCAACGTTCAGCAGGATGTTCGCACCTACACTCTTCCTATCCAGGGCGTGTATGCCAACATGTTCCAGATTCTGGCCTTGCATCTGGGCGAAGGCCGACTGCTGAATGAAGACGATGAGGCGTCGCGGGGGCGCGTGGCCGTCATCAGTTCCGACGCCAAGCTCAAGCTGTTCTCGGGAGAGTACGCGCTGGGCCAGCACATTCGTATCGATGGCATCAGCTATCGGGTGATTGGCGTTCTCAGCCCGCACATGCAGGAAGGCGACGACAGCGTCAACAAGACCATCTATATCCCCTTCAGCACCATGAGCGACTTTAAGGACACCCACTACCTTGACGGCATCTGGCTTTCCTACGAAGGCAATGATTCCGAGTTGATCGAGAGGCAGGTGCGAGGCGCGCTGGCGCAGCAATACAACTTCAAACCCGACGACAAGCGCGCCGTCTTTTTGTACAACATGATGAAGCAGTTGAAGCAGTTCCAGATCATTATTGCCGGGCTGCAGGTCTTGCTGGCATTTATCGGCACGTTGACACTCGGCATCGGCGGCGTGGGACTGATGAACATCATGCTGGTGTCGGTGACGCAACGCACCCGCGAAATCGGCGTCGAGAAAGCTCTCGGCGGCCGCCGTCGCGATATCCTTCTGCAATTTCTGGCGGAAGCGATGGCGATTACTTTCGTCGGAGGAATCGCGGGGATTGTGCTGGCTTACGCGGTATCTATTGGAGTGGGGCGGCTGACGTTTTATAGCGCGGTTGCCAAGAATGCCGAAGCGGCCGACATTCGGCTCATCATCAATCCTACGATCGTGATCGTCGCGACGGTCATTCTTACATTTGTGGGACTGATCAGCGGAATGCTGCCCGCGATCAAGGCGTCGCGCCTCGATCCCATCGAGGCACTACGCTACGAATGAGAATTAGCTGTCAGCCTTCAGCTTTCAGCCAAACCGTTGCGCAACACACAACCCACTATCGTGGGTCAATGATTCAGGCTCGCGGCCAGCGCTGCAGCGCGCGCCTCGGCCCGTTGCTGATCTGCCACTCGCCCTTGCCGTTGATAGAGTTTCGCCAGATGAGACCAGGCATCGGCGGCGTCCGGATCAAGCTGGACTGCCTCTTCCTCGAACGAAATGGCCTGTCCGAAGTCGCCCAGCGATCTCCAAATGGCGGCCCGTCCCTGGGCGACATCGAACTTGAAGCTGCGGCCTTCGGTTGCGGCAAGTAACTCAGCAGGCGCGCCGCGCACGGCCTCATCCAGCGCTTGCAATGCTGCCTTAGTTTGTCCCGTCACAAAATAGAGTCGCGCCAGCTTGACCAAAGCGCGTGACTTCATCGCTGGGTCAGACGACAGCCGGATTGTCTCTTGCAACGCGTGCATGGCCTCTGGGGTGCGCCCATCGCGTTGGTACAGGTCGGCGAGCGAAAACCAGACCGTGGCCTCGCGGGGTGCGAGAGCAAGCGCCGCGTCCCATTCCTTTTCGGCTTCGGAGTAGCGCTCCACGGTATAGAAAATGTTCCCCCGAAGCCAGCGCGCGTTGGCGCTATCGGGAAAAATCGAGAGTGCGTTGTTGACTGCCGCAAGCGCCTCGGAATTACGCCCTAGAGCGGCCAGAAGATTGGCTGCGTTGCTCCATTGATTGAACGAACTGGAGGAAACGGGGAGCCGGTCGGCGGGTAGAGGCACGGTGGCGCAATTTACTTCCAAACGCTTGATCAGATCTTCCGTCTCCGGCTTGCGACGCACCAAGACCGCGGACACTTCGTCCAGGTAGACGGGGCGCCAGTCGCGGCTGTTGCAGAGGTCCTTGAGCCGCGCGAACGGAATTTCACTGCCCAGTGGAAAGAGGATGGTGTTGATGTCGTAGCGCTCGGCTTCCTGCTGCCACAACGCGGAATCAAGTGACGTGCCCAGCAGTTGGCTTTCATGCTGCAGGATGGTTGGACCGAAGGGAATGGCCCGGCCATCGACGTAGTCGCGACGCCGGGGGCCCAGTTTCCACGTGAAGTACCCACCTTCGTTATAACTGTTGAAGATTTGTCCCGGAAGGTTCTGGCGTTCGACGAATTCGGCCGCGCGCCGCGGGAACCACCAGGTCAATCCAGGGCCAAATGTCGAAATGCTATTTTCGGCAAGATACTGATGGTTCGTTATCAGGTCGATGGAGCGCACCACCGTCAGCGCCGCCAACAGTGCAACTGCGGTTGTGGCAAGCACGGCGCGCCTTCGCGGGTGGGGCATTCGCGAGCGAATCCAGGGCATCGCCGCAAGCAGAACGGACCCGGCAACCACCACCACGACACAGCTAGTGAGCGCCACGAATCGAACGTGCCGCGTGGTCTCATACACCGCTCCCAGCATCAAAATGGCTGCCGCCGGCCGGCGTTGCAGAAATGCCGCCACCGTAGCGATCACGACAATCAACAGCAACAGGTTGAAACTATTGTTCGTGTTCCGCAGCGAAAGAGCGCTCAGAGGGTTGGCCCAACTCCACCGCGAACTGGCCCACTCAGCGATGAAATGCGAGTGCAGCTCCGTGGCGCGATCTTGCCGGACCAGCGCCAGATAGAGTCCCCATCCCCAAGGATTCACCAGGGTCGCCGCCGCCGTGGCAGCGAACCATGGCCAGGCGCGTTTCAGTCTCAGCAATGCCTCGCGCCGGCGTGTCTCAGAAGAGGGCAGCTCCAGCAGTTCGACCCCCACGAAGGCCGCGATTAACGCCAGGCCGGCTATGAAGCCCAGGTGAAGATTGACCCACGCAATCATCAGCAAGGGCAACAACCACAGCGGAGCGCGACTAGTCTGATAGTTCTGCCAAAGAAGCGAAAGGTAGGCCGCGAAAAGAACCACGGTAAACATGTCGGCGCGCGGAGCAGTGCGGGCGGCGATGAGGGGCACAGCCAGGACGGCGATTGCCGCGCTGACGGCGGAGCCTCGGCGGAGTAGCAACGCGACTGAGCCCACGCACGCTGCCGCACCCATCCATGAAATTAATGCGAAGCCCCCGAGCAGGTAAACGCCATAGAAGATAAGCCCCGAGCCCACGGGATAGATCCACGGTTCCCCGTCGGAGGTATAGGAAAAAACGTCAGTCGAAAAAACCTGATGATGCTGCGCTACCCAACGTCCCGTCGCCAGTTGCCAGCCCAGGTCCGGATCGGAAACTGTCCGCAGGCCGGCCAAAAATGCATACATCAGGGCAATGGCGCCTAGCGCCAGGAACAATCGTCGCCCGAGCCGGGAAGTCTCCGTTGCCGGGGAACTCGACGTGGCCCTATCGGCTGAAATTGCGGTTGGATTAAGCGAAGTCAAAATCCGTGAGTCATCCATTTCCTGTTTTACAGAATAACCTGCCCGCGGAATTCCGCGAAGGGCCGTCCGCGCGGCTGAGACGCTCGCCTGGGGAAGCCCGTTTGCGCTGGAACGTCTTGCCGTCGGCGGCAATCCGGAAAATGCAAGAGCATCCCCGGCATCAATGTTGCCTCGGCTACAATCGCTCCCATGGTTTCCTCTCGCCTCGAGCGCGTACAGCAGCAGTTGCGCCTTTACGAGCATCCGCTGGTCGAGTTCGACGCTCGGGCCAAGGGCGAAGCGGTCGAGGTGATTATCCGCCCGCGCTTTACCGAGCCGGCCGTCCACACTTACTTCTTCGAGCTGCATCCTCGCGATCTCGACGAGGCGCAATTCGAGTGGACTTTCCAGCGCCAGATCTTCGACTGCCTACATGATTACCTGGTCGAGATGTTTATCCGCACCCCGCAGCATCGTAAGGAACACCAGCAGATGGAGCGCGAGGGCAAGTTGTGAAGCTGGGTTCTGACGATTCCAAAGCCGACGCTTTGCCGGGAAGCCGTCTTCGCGAGCGCATCGCGGATGAGGTCCGCCGCCACGGCCCCATTCCATTCTCGCGCTACATGGAGCTTTGCCTGTACGAGCCCGATCTCGGCTACTACTCGCGCGCTCGCGAACAATTCGGCAGAGCCGGAGACTTTTATACCTCCAGCGATGTTCATGCCGTCTTTGGCCGCCTGCTGGCGCGGCAATTCGAAGAGATGTGGCGCGCGCTGGATTCTCCGGAGAGAATCGATGTAATCGAGCTCGGCCCTGGACGGGGACTCTTCGCGCGCGATGTGCTCGACTGGTCAGCCAAGCAGTTTCCCGCGTTCGCTTGCGTATTGCACTACGCTCTGGTCGAACAATCGCCTCATCTGCGCGAAACTTTGCAGGAGCGTCTGGCCGAGCACATTGCCGCCGGGAAGTGCGAGGTCTTCGATTCCCTGGAGTCGGCCGCCTCGCTCGCAAGCAACCGCATCGTGATCTTTGGCAACGAGTTCTTCGACGCGTTGCCGGTCGAAGTTATCGATTATCGTGGCGCACTACGCGTCGGCTTCGAGAGCGGACGCATCATCGAAACCTTCGTCGCTCCGTCCGCCGCTGAAGTCGAGTTTCTCGACCGCTACAGCGTTCATCCCGAGGAGGGTGAGCGCGTCGAAGCGCCCCTGGCTTCTCTCGGATGGATGGACCGCATCGCCAACGTTTTTCAGAATCGGCGCGGATTTCTTGTCCTCATCGATTACGGTTACACTCGCGAGGAGCAACTTGCCGGCCGTCACCGCGACACCGTCATGAGCTACCGTCAGCACACTGCCGGCACCTCGCCGTACCAAGCTCCGGGAGAACAGGACATCACCGCCCACGTGAACTTCACCGCCTTGCGGGCCCGCGCCATCGATCGCGGACTCGGTCCTCTGGCGCTCCTAACGCAATCGCAATTCCTCATCGGTATCGGCGAAGAGACGCAGTTTGCCGACGCCTTCCAGGATTGCCGGCTCCCGCAGGAGCGCGCCAAGGTTGCGCTTCAGCTTAAGCACCTGATTGCTCCCGCGGGCATGGGCGAAACTTTCCAGGTCCTGCTGATGTCCCACAATGTGGCACAGGAAAAGGCCGCCCGGCTGGGCGGCCTCAAATTGGCCCACTGATTCCGGCTACTGTAAGCCCGGCTTGTCGCTTTGCGGCTGGTACGGACTCTGCAAGTACTTCCGAGCGGTATCCAAAGCATTCTGGGTGTTGTCGTTGGTCTGCAGCGCCTGGCGATATTCGTTGGTGGCGCGCTCGCGTTGTCCGGTCAGGTCGAAGATCATACCCAACTGGATGTGACTCCAAACCTCGGTCCAGCGCGGCTCGCCGTCGCCGTTGAGCGCCTCGCGGTAAGCGTTGGCCGCCGACTGATAGTTGTGCTGCAGGAAGAACACTTCCGCAATCCGGTAATGCGCCAGCGAGCTGTTCTTGTTGATGTCGAGCGCCTTCTGGAATTCCTTCAGCGCCTCGGTCAAGTCGCCCTGCTCGATGTCCTGCTGGCCGCGCATGATCGAGGTGCGCACTTGCAGATCAGTCGAGTTCTGCAGTACGTCATTGTTGGGATCAATCGAAATCCGCCGCGGCTTGCCGAAGGTCTCGATCGCGTAGGCCGAGTTCGTGCCCTCAACTTCCACCCGCTTGGTTTCGGTTTTGCCGTCGGTATCGACCCGCAGCTCGATTGGCATGCGGAACAAATCCATGTCCTGCGAAATCTCTCCGACCACGCGGAAGCCCTTTTGCGTGCGATACACGGTGTATTTGTTCTTGAACTCGGGTGCGCCGGTTGAGTCGAGCCACTGGGTAAAGAACCAGGTGAGTTGCTGTCCCGATGCCTGCTCCGCCACTTTGCGGAAGTCATCCACCGTTGCCGGCTTGCCCGAGTACTGCGTCACAAAGGTCCGCATCGTCTTGTCGAACGCTTCATCGCCGATGACCCAGCGCAACATTTGCAGGATCATCCCACCCTTGTCGGTGACCAGCGATTGAAACTCGGGCGAGAACGCGTCCAGTTTACCGACGTCGGCCAACGGCACCGACACATACGCCAGCGCGCCCACCGACATGTCTTTGGTGACTTCCTGGAATCCCGCGTTGCCGGCGACGTGCTCAACATACAACGCTTCGGAATACCGCGCCGCTCCGTCGTTCAGCCACCAGTCGTTTTTCGTGGCCGGGCTCACCATGGTTCCGAACCATTGGTGTGCAATCGTGTTCGCCAGCAGCCGGTAGTCGCCCTTTTCGGTGAAATGATGTCCGGCCAGCGCGGCAATTTCCGGCGCCCACGCTGAGGGCACAGTGTCGTTCGGCAACTCCACCACGCTGAGCCGCTGATCGAACGGAGGTCCGTAAGTCGTCGTAAAGAAGAAAAATTCTTTCACCGCGGTATCGGCATATTGCGAGGCTACGGCCTTGTGTTCCGGCGTCGTGTATACGCTGATGTTCAGACCGCCTTCGGTGCTCTTGCTTTCCACATACTTGCCGATCAGGATGGTTCCCGGGAAGCTCGGCCTGTCTTCATAGGTGAAGGTGAAGGTCTGCCCGCCAGCGGGAGTTGCGAGCCGGTTCAGCGCGCTCTGCGAACCGCCCTTGCGAGGCGCGGGCGCATTTTCCGTGGCCTCCGAGCCGGGGCCGGCGCTCGGCTTGCCGCTGCCGATCACGGTGTATCCGGCGGGAACGCTGACGCTAATGATGGCGGTAAATCGGTCCGTGCCGTAGCCGACCATGGGGAACCAGCGTCCGGCGTAGAGGAGATACGTCATCGGATCGCCAATGTAGGCCAGTTTCAAACCTTGTACCGGGCTGTCATCGGCCGATTGAATCGCTCCCTCGTATTCAAAGATCAGCGTGTCGGAGCTGCCCTTGGTTAACCCACTCGGCAACGATACCCGCACCGTTGAATCCTGGCTGACGCGTTCGACCGTCAGTGTTTGCCCGTTGGTGTCGATCACGCGCGTAGGTCTTAGCGCATTGTGTAACTCGAAGGTCGCGATGTTGATGTCTTCCAGAGCGGTGAATTTGATGCGAGCCTGGGCTTTCAGCTGATGGGTTTGGGGCGAGACCACGGCATGGATAATGTAATCGTTGACCTGGATCCGCTGCTTCTCGGCCGCGAAGCCGGTGGTCATCAGTACAAACGCAGACACGGTCAGAACAAATATCCGGGTCAGTCTGCGGGCTTGCTTAATCAGGTAGCAGGCTGGAAATAAAGCATGGTCGTTGCAGACGGCCGCGCCAGCTTGTGAGCTGCCTTGTCTCGAAGAGAGAACTCTTGCTTTGCTCGTCACCATATGCCGGTCACAACACTTTTAATGATACAAGGAAAGACGCACTCAAATCCTTAGGCGCTGGATTCCACCACAGATAGTACGGCCCGGGCCGCCCGCTCGGATGCACGCCCACCCGCTTCGTTGGAGGCTAACCGTCGCCTTACCTCATGAAAGCCGGCGATCATGGTTGCGCGCGCCTCGCCTTCTGGAATGATCCGGCGCAGTTCGGCACAGACCCGTTGCGGCGTGAATTCCGCCTGCACCAGCTCGGGAACCACATCCCGTTCCGCGATAAGGTTCACCATGGCGAAGCGGTCTACTTTTACTAGACGGCGACCCAAGGCCCAGGTGAGCGGCGCAACCTGGTACACCATGGCAAACGGAGTGCCGATCAGCGCCGCTTCCAAAGTCGATGTGCCGCTGGCCACGGCAGCCGCCCGTGCGTGCAGCAGCGTCGCGCGAGCATCGCGCGTGAAGGTAATCGGTGGTCCCGAATAATCTCGCAAGAACGATGCGACCCAATCCGCATGCAGAGTGGAAGCGACAGGTACTGTGTAAACGTACTCGGGGCCGAGAAGTTGCGCTGCTTGCAACAGCCCGGAGAAAATCCGCGACACCTCGCCGCGCCGGCTGCCGGGCAACAATGCAATCCATTGCCGCTCCGGATCGAGCTTGTATTCAGCGGCAAATTCTTCGCGCGTCACCTTGGGAGCCGGCAGATCAGCCAAGGGATGGCCGACAAACTTGGCTGCAATGCCGCGCTCGCGATAGAACCGCTCCTCGAAGGGAAAGATCACCAGCATTTCGCGAACGTACTTGCGCACCTGCTCAATGCGCCGCTGCTTCCATGCCCAGAGTTGCGGACTGACATAATAGATGACCGGCACTCCGCGCTGGTGCAGTTCGCGCGCCAGCCGCAAGTTGAAGTCGGGGAAGTCGATGAGCACGGCCACGTCCGGCCGGTGCCTTTCCGCTTCACGCACGACCTGTCGAAACCGGCGATAGATGTTAGGAATATGCTTGATGACCTCGATAATCCCCACTTCAGCGATCTCTCTGGCGTCAACTAGAAGATCGCAGCCTGCGGTGCGCATCTGCTGTCCGCCCACCCCAAAGAAATCGATAGCGGGGTTTGGCCCGTTTTCTGAAACTTGTTGGCGCAGGGCCTGCATCAGCTCTGCGCCATAGAATTCGCCCGATGCTTCTCCCGCGGAGATCAGAATTCGCACCTTGGAATTATGACAGGTGAACAGTTGGAAACCGTCTCACATGTTCTGATGGCAATCGACGCACAGCGAGCAGCTCTTGCACAGCGGCATGCTGGGATCGGGAGGCGTCTTGGGCAGCAGGTGAGCGAAGTTGGACGCGTGCGCCTGGTGACACGAAAGGCACGTGATAGGCGGAGCGCCGGCTCCCAGTGCGGTGTTCGGCCCGGACACAGGGTGTCCCGCGACCGGATGGTTCGCGGTGAGGGCCGCGTTCAAGTTCAGGTACTGCCATCCCTGCATCTGGTCGAAGGTGAGCCTGACGCCCCAGGGTACGGTGACCGTTTTCTTCTTCGCATCCACCTTGAGCCGCTCGCGGGCATGGCATCCCAGGCAAGTGTCTTGCGTAGATACCCAGGTATGAGCGGGGAAGTCGCTGGCATGAGGCGAGTGGCAGACCACGCAATCCCCGAGTTGATACGGGCGATGCTGCACCTTGTCTTGCGAAAGCGCGTGGCAGGTCACGCAAAGCTGGGTCACGGGAGAAACCAGGTCCACGTGGGTCTTGCCTGCCCGGTTCTGCACTTCGTGGCAAGTGGCGCATCCCATGGCCATGGCTGAATGCACATACTGTCCCTTGCCGATTTCGCTGTGGCATCCGGCGCACGTTGCGTCCGCGGCGTTGGTCTTCAGAGGGACTGGATGCACTCCGCCATTCGACCATACCTCGAGTTGCTGCCCGGCCGCGCAGGTCGCACTTATGCTAATCAAGAATAGAAACAGAAGAAGCACCCAACCGCGACTAAGGCAGGCCATGCCCGGTTCCTCTCTCGATCAACCTTCAGTTAAAGTCCTGACTGAGAAATACACCATCCAGCACGATAAGACCGTCGGCAAATACGCGGTGGACCAATCTGCGAACTACCGGAAGATGATATCCGAATGCGGGGTGGCGCGCATGATGGGTTGGTCCCTGGCCACCTCAGATCGTGCCCTCTGACCCCAGGCAAACCAGCCGGAGCCGATCAGTGGCATGCAACCCGATCGTATCTGGCGGCGTTGGTGAAGGACATGCGATATCGGTTGCGCTGCCCCCATGGACTCAGGCTGGTGCGAAAACAACGAATCCATTCGCAGGGATGACGATGCTGGCGGAGGCTGGCAGACCATGCATGGGAGGTCCGGCTGCCGAGATGCCTCCGTGGTTACCCGCCACCATGGGATTGACCCAGTTGTCGTAGACATCGCTATTGAAGACTTCCGCCCACTCGCCGGAACGGGGAAAACCGACGGAGTAGTTATACCAAGTGGCTTCGGCAAGCGTGGCGACGACAACCACGTCCTGGCCAATGCCTTCGAGCCAGCGATGAAAGGCCATGACGCGGTTTGAATCATCGACGTGAAATGGATTCACGTTGTCGCCACGCAGAGCGGGCTGATTCCAGCGCAGGCGGATTAGATCCTGGGTGAAGCGCAGATGATCCACCATGGCCACATCGCCCCCGCTGGTGAGGCCGCTCCACCCGAGAAGATAGGACGAGGTTGCATCCCAACTCCACTGCTTATCTTCAAGAAACTCCTGCCCCATGAAGAGCTGCGGAATGCCGGGCGCGGTGAGCAGTAGGCCCGTTGCCACTCGCGAACGGCTGCGCGCATACCAGGAGCGGCGGTCTGAGGAGTCGGCCAGGTACGGGATACGCTGGTCCGTTCCCACTTTGACGATGTCATGGTTCTCGACGCAGGTGACGGTCTGCCATCCATGAGCAAACCCCTGGGGATAGAGAGTGGCGGCGATGCTGTCAAAGTTGACGCTCGCCTGCTGGCCGCCGGCGGCAGCTTGAATCGCGCTCCTGACGGCAGCGCGCAGCCCATCGTGCTGCACGACATCAAATCCCGCTCCGCCTGCGGCGGTTGAGGCAACGATCGAGGGTGTGGATTTGGGGTAGTTGCCAACTTCGCCGGGCCAGTACTCCGCGTTTTGCAAGAGGCGTGGATGGAGGAAGCGCAATGTGCTGGTAAGGTCGCAGCAGAAACTCCATCCAGAATCGCAATTCATCGATATCAGGTCGCTGATTTCGTCATACCGGAAACCATCGGCGTGAAACTCTTCAATATAGAAACGTGCATTGTTGATGAGGAATTGGCGAACATCGTTGTTCCATAACGCAAAGGAAAGTCCTCCGGTGCCGCGGTCCTGATCGGTGAAGTAAAGGCTGTCATTATTGTTGCCCACATCCGGAGCGCGATCGAAATAGTAGATGCATTGATCGTCGAGCGCATTGTTTACGGTAAACCCGCCGGCGTGGTTGTACACCACGTCGAAGACGACGGCGATGCCGTAGATATGGCACAGGTCTACGAAGGCTTTAAGCTGCGCCGGCCCGGAGGAAATGTCGTTGAGGGCGATGGGAGCGAGGCCTTTGGCGCCGAGCAGACCGTTGATGGTGGCCAGATACTGGGTGAGCGCGGCGGAATCGCTAACCACGTAGGGAAAGTCTGGGGAGAAATAATCGGCGCCGTTGTAGCCCATCGAAGGGTCCGTCTCGACTTCGTCGATAGGCAAGGGCTGAAGCACGTTGATCCCCAGAGCGACGAGGTAGGGAATCTTGCCGATGAGGTCCAGAAACGTGGAGGCGACGCCGGGCTTGCCGATGGCATACGTGCCGATGTGGGCCTGGTAGACGATCATGTTGGCGAAGTCGGGCGTGACGAAGCTCGCGTCGTGCCAGGGATAGGCATCCGCAGCGCGAATGATGCAACTAGAGGCGGGGAACGGTGCGTCTGTGGCCAACTCGCGGGCGTAAGGATCCCGCTTGTATCCGCTGGAACCTGTGCCCGCCACCCAGAAATGGTAAAGATCACCCTCTTTCGCGGTCTCTACGAAGCCGGCCCAGTAACCATTCGCGTCCTTGCTCAGCAGCAAGTCGTCGGTCGGTCCGATGTGGGGCACGCCGCCGAAGATACCGTTGACGTAGACTGCCGAAGCTCGCGGAGCCCAAGCTCGAAACGTAGCTCCGCCTCCGGTAACCAGAGTGGCTCCCATAGGCGTGGCCGGAAGAATGTTCTGCTGGGAAATCATGCAGTCCTCCAGAAATGAGGGACGTGGTCTAAGTGCGTAGATAATAACTTGAAAGCCGGCGGACCACTCATAAATAAAACGTGAAAACGTCGCCGAACTGGTTTTCTTAGTTCATTCCAAACAGTTTGTTCTGTGGCGGGCCCCCTCAAGTACAATGGCTTCCATTCTACGGAGGACCTTCATGGCGTGGCGCATTCTGTCGCGTATTCTGGTGCTGATTCTGCTCTCGCTAACCGCACTGGGCCAAAATCCTGAACTATCGAAGACGGTGCAGGAGTTCATAAGTGTGCAGGCTTCCAAAGTTGTTCTCACCCACGTGCGAATTATTGACGGCACCGGAGCCCCTGCGGTCGAAGATCAGAATATTGTGATCGAGAGTGGGAAGATCACGGCGATCGAGAAGGGCGCTGATATTGTAGCCGCCAAAGGCACAACTGTTCTGGACCTTCGCGAGTACACGGTGATACCGGGCATCGTTGGCATGCACAATCACCTCTTCTATATCACCCGACCGAATCTTGACAGCCGGCGACATTTTGACCCGCCCGTCTTGGTGCCGCAGATGACGTTCTCGGCGCCGCGTCTTTATCTTGCGGGCGGGGTGACCACGATGCGCACCACCGGCAGCGTGGAAACCTACGCCGACCTGAACCTGAAGCACGACATCGACGCGGGTAAACTTCCGGGACCGCACATCGACGTGACCGGTCCGTATCTGGAGGGAAGCACAAGCTACTTTATCCAGATGCCGCATCTGACCAGCGCCGACGATGCGCGGCAGACGGTGGAGTACTGGGCCGGCCAGGGCGTGACTTCGTTCAAGGCGTACATGAACATCACTCGCGCCGAGTTGAAGGCGGCGATCGATGCGGCCCACAAACGCGGGATCAAAGTCACCGGCCACCTCTGCTCCGTTACCTATAAAGAAGCTGCCGAGCTGGGCATTGATGACCTTGAGCACGGTTTCTTCGTCAACACGCAGCTCGATACCGATAAGAAGCCGGATCTGTGCAGTCAAAGCGCAGGCGAGGAAACCCTTGCGCGCATGGATCCGAACAGTGCCGAGGCAAAGGACCTGATCGACACACTCGTCAGTCATCACGTGGCGGTTACATCAACGCTGCCGGTATTTGAGGGGGACGCGGGCGGAGGACGTCCGCCGCTGCGGCAGCAGGCGCTGGATGCCATGACTCCGCAGGCGCGCGAGGATTTCTTCCTCGTCCGGCAAAGGCCTGCGTCAGCACCCGCGCCGAAGATCGATCGGGCGATGCTTTGGAAGCATGACTTGGAGCTAGAGCACGCCTTCGTCTCCGCTGGAGGATTGCTTCTCTCTGGCCCCGATCCCACGGGCCGAGGCGACGTACTTCCCGGATTTGGAGATCAGCGTGGAATTGAGCTGTTGGTCGAAGCCGGGTTCTCTCCCGTCGAGGCCATCAAGATTGCCACTCTGAACGGCGCCATTTACCTGGGCAGGGACAAACAGATCGGCTCGGTGACCAGCGGAAAGAACGCAGATCTGGTAGTCATCAAGGGCGATCCGTCGAAACAGATTTCCGACATCGAAAATGTCGAAATCGTTTTTAAAGATGGTGTCGGCTACGATTCCCGGAAATTGTTGGAATCGGTCAGGGGAAGATATGGGCAATATTGAGCGAATGCAGAAATTCTACCTTCACAAAGAGTAGAGGAATGGCCGCTCTCCACTGCTTTTCCAGAAGTAAACCAGGATGATCAGACTTGCCATCGCCGCATACGCACACCAAAGTGAAGTGAACGCATATCGTTTGACTTCCATGACCACCAGAAGGATGGCCAGGTTTGCCGCACCGAACATTACCATCGCTCTGACCTTCGAAAAGAACAGCGAACCGCAGGTTGCAATCACATAAAGCAACGCGACCGCAGTATGGTCGGTCGCTTGATTGATGTACACGATGCTGTTGCTTTCGACGTATACCTGCAACGGGTAAGCCGCCAATGCCCACAAAATATAAACTGTGGTTGCTCCTCCGATGGCGAGGAATGGCAGCATGCGCCTGCGGCTCTTCCCGTCTGGCTCGAAGAGGAACACGCTGAGCGGCAGCAGGAAAGGCAGAATTCCCTGCGCGTACAACATGAATGCCGCCGCCATGTTGTGCGCGATCGCCGGCGACAGAATCCCGTCCAGTCCCAGCCAAACAAACCCCTCGATGAACTGATGAATGGCGAACAGCGTGGGCAGCGCTGCAAAAAGCATTTCGCGCCGGTGCTTGACCTTCGTCAACGTGACGACGCCGATGGCGCAAAGAGCTCCGCTGCCGACAAAGTTCGCTGTTGCTGAAAAACACACGGCTGGTTTCCCCCTGCGAGAATTACATCTATCGTCGCTGGACGCAAACATTTCTTATGGTGCAGCGATCGAATTTACGGCATGTGATCTCAGGGCGCAACCCAGTCGCCGGGCGAATGTGGCAACAGGCTGTCAGGCATGAGGGGATGAGAAAGCTATGAGCTACATACTCCTCTCCGCACCGCAGACCGGGATCGAGGAGGTTTCGATGGTCACAAGCCCTGCGATGATCGCACTCACGCCAGCGCGCCGCCTGCTATTCTCGAAATAGCCACTTAAAGGAAGCTTCACGACTTGCCACCGATTCTCAATGCTCAAGGTATCTCGCAGAGCTACGGGGCCGCGCCACTTTTCCGGAATATCGCCTTCACCATTGCCCAAGGCGACCGCATCGGACTGATCGGGCCTAACGGCTCGGGCAAATCGACGCTGCTGCAAATTCTCTCCGGCGCAATCGAGCCCGATGGTGGGGAAGTCGCGTTGCGCAAGCGCGCTCGCCTCAGCCATGTGCAGCAGGAATCGCAGTTTGCAGCTGGTCAGACGGTGCGCACCGTAGTCGAGGCTGCTCTGGGACGCTCCGCGGTTCCCACGGATGAGTGGCCGGCCCGCCTGGCCGAGACGCTGGGGCGCGCTGGCTTCGAGAGCTTCGAGGTGGCGGCGGAATCACTTTCCGGGGGATGGCGCAAGCGGCTCGCCATCGCCGAAGGCGTAGTACAACAGCCGGATATCCTGCTGCTCGATGAACCTACTAATCACCTCGACCTGGCCGGCATCGAATGGCTGGAGCAGCTTCTCCAATCCGCGTCCTTCGCCTCCGTTGTGGTTAGCCACGACCGTTACTTTCTGGAGAACGTCGCCACTGCGATGGTCGAGTTGAACCGCGCCTATCCGGACGGCCTGCTGCGCGTCACCGGTAACTACAGCCAGCTTCTGGAAGAAAAAGAGGCGTTCCTGCACGCTCAGGCCAAACACCAGGACGCGTTAGAGAATCGAGTGCACCGCGAGATCGAATGGCTGCGGCGCGGCCCCAAGGCGCGCACTTCCAAATCAAAAGCTCGCATTGACAAGGCGAATCAACTCATCGGTGAACTGGCCGATTTGAATGCGCGCACCCGCACGGCCAGCGCCGGTATTGATTTCTCCGCCACCGATCGTAAGAGCAGGCGGCTGATCGAGTTGGAGAATGTCGCGTTCGATGTCGGCGGCCGCACGCTGTTCCAAGATCTCGACTTCATCCTTACTGCCGGCATGCGGGTTGGTCTTGTCGGCCCTAATGGCAGCGGCAAGACGACATTGCTCCGGCTGCTCTCGGGAGAACTAACCCCGACTGCCGGAGAAATCCGCACTGCCGATTCTCTGCAGATCGTCTACTTCGATCAGAACCGCGTGCTCGATCCGGAGGTGACGCTGCGCCGCGCGCTGGCGCCGGACAGTGACTCCGTGATCTATCAGGACCGCGTCATTCACGTTGCCTCTTGGGCGGCGCGTTTCCTGTTTAGCGGCGAGCAACTCAATCAACCAGTGGGCCGCCTGTCCGGTGGCGAACGCGCTCGCGTGCTGATCGCCGGGCTCATGCTGCAGCCAGCGGACGTGCTGCTGCTCGATGAGCCCACCAACGACCTCGACATTCCCACGCTCGAAGTACTGGAAGAGAGCTTGCTCGAATTTCGCGGCGCGCTCGTGCTCGTCACCCACGATCGTTACTTGCTGGACCGCGTTTCAACTACGGTTGTCGGACTTAACGGCCTTGGCGCCGCCGGACGCTTCGCCGATTACGCGCAGTGGGAAGTCTGGCAGGAGGAGAGCGAAATTTCCTTCAAGACAGTAGACAAAACACCTGACCATGAAACCTCCCCTGCCAGCGGCCCAGCCACAACTGTCATAGCGAAAAAGAAGCTGTCCTACCTGGAAGCCCGCGAGTACGCAACCCTCGAGCAGCGCATCGCCGCAGCCGAAGAGGAGCTTGAGGCAGCACGCACCGCTTACGAGGACCCCGCCATCGCCAGCGACGCCAAGCGACTGGTCTCGGCGCAGACCGAGTTGCACGACGTGCAGCAACTGGTTGACCAGCTCTATGGCCGGTGGGCAGAGCTTGAGACCAAGATCAGCTAACGGGTAGGTGTCTCGAAAAGAGACCCCGGCCCGCAGAACCAGAGGTCTACCTGACCGAGAACCGGCTTTCGATTACGTCAATTTCCTCCGCGGGCCTCGGAAATCGTGGACTTGAACCCTTATGTGGCTGCGCCCATCCGCGATGTGAACGACATCATCGTTATGCAGACTGCGATAATCGGGGAGGCTGACGTACTTTGCACCAAGGATGACGATTTCTTCGACCAAACGGCCAGAGAGTACCTGAACCAGCTCGGGATCGCCGTTCTCGACGACATCTCACTGATGCATCGCATGGCGGCAATGCCTTTCTGCAGGTCAATCACGGTTAGAGCAGCAGTAGTGTCGAGTTTTGTAAGAGGCATGGTGTTTCCTTCTGGTTACGGGTGTGGCACATTGCCCGGTTTTTGCTTGGACGGTTGCAGGGCTTGTTTCTTTGCAAACTGCACGCTCAACATTGTGCTCATTGCAACGATGCCTGCGAAGAAAATAACCAGTGCTAAGTCGTCTCCGCCCGAAACTTTTCCGACCCGAAACAGGATGTAACCGACGACCAGATTGAACAGTGCCCAGACAACGTTCACCGTTGGCGATGACAATCCTTTTCCGGGAGGGTGAGCGAATGGTGTTGGGAAACGGTCACCAGAAATGCCATGCACGAAATGAGGCACGACATTAGCGAGAAATACTCCGGCGAAGAAACAAGCGGTGTAGGCGTACCAATTCATTGTGGTTTTCCTTCGGGTGGGGGGGCGCGAGGTTCATGGGAAAGGTCATACTACCGCCTCCTCCACGTCGGAAATCAGGTCTATATCGCGCGCAGGCAATAGCCCTATCTCCTCGTAGATCGGCCGCATGACCGCTCTGATTTTGGGAAGCTCGAACGTGAACCACAGAGAGCAGGCAACGCAGAACGCGCCGGCAAGGATGACAGTGTGGGGCGCTCCTATCCGGTGAGCCAGCGCGCCTGCCAGAAGGCTGCCGAACGGGGCCGCGCCGAAAAAGGCCATCGTGTAATAGCTCATCACGCGGGCGCGCTTGTCTTCAGGCACCAGCGACTGGACGATCGTATTGGCGACGGACGCGCCCTGCATCAAGCCAAAACCGACGAAGACCATCAGTACAAGCGATAGCCAGAGCACGCGCGACAGGCCAAAGAGAATCAGCCCTCCTCCGAGCATCGCGACCGCGATCTGACTCATGCGTGTAAGCCCAAGAACCGACTTGCGGGCCGCAAGGGAAAGCCCCGACACAAGCGCGCCGATTCCTGAGGCCGCCGTTAGCCAGCCGAGAGTGTATGCGCCGCCGTGCAATACCTGGCCCGCAAAGATCGGCAGCAGTACGGCGTAGGGGTAGCCCATGAGGCTGATAAGCGAAAAGAGCAGAAGGATGGTGCGAATGGGCCGAAAGGTACGGACGTAGTCCCAACCCTCGCGCATCTGTTCGAGCATGCTGGCCGCGTTGCGATGGATATTCAAAGGCGTGATGCGCATCAACAGCAAGGAGGCGATGACCGCAAAGTAGCTGACGCCTAGACATTGCCGTCTACTGTTGTATGACCGTGATGGTCTGGACCACTGCTACCGGAGTCGCATAATCGGTCCCATCCTGGGGCGTAAACGACGCGATAATCCTATATACGCCGACAGGGAGGCCAAAGGTGGGTAACAGCTCCAAGATATGTCCGCGGAGGCCGACTGAGTACCGCATCGTGCCCGGTATATTCGGGACCACCGTCGCATCCAGGACACCTGCCGGCCCGAGCATCTGGCCCGCGTAAACCGTGAATGTCTCCGGGATCCAGGAAATTACCGTCGACGCCTGGATGATTGTCAAGGTTCCGTTGACGAACGTGAACGTGTAGTTCTGCGCCGCCAAGGTGCCTTGGGTGATCACAATCGCGTAGTTCCCCAGAGGCGACGTGGTCGTAGCCGAAGTCGTCAGATTGGGCGCGCCGCTGGTCGCTGTCCCTTGCGTGTCACCGTTGACGAAGCCCGTCATCGTATAGGTGAAGGTGGGATTGTTTTGACCGTACTGGCGGGTGAAGTTATTCGCCGTGACTGTGAGCAGTGCGGGATTGACTGTGAACGTGTCGTTGACCGGCGGGGCCGGCAGCCATTGGCTGTTGCCCGCCTGATTGGCTTCCACCGTCACCGCTCCGGCTCCGGTGATGGTCAGCAAACTGCCGCTCACC
>Ga0182016_10000419_pt1 | contig 53161 bp, 47 predicted proteins | sample 712S2MmetaG_FD_120491 | JGI IMG/M metagenome (GOLD analysis project Ga0182016, IMG submission 120491) | Permafrost microbial communities from Stordalen Mire, Sweden - 712S2M metaG | ecosystem: Environmental > Terrestrial > Soil > Wetlands > Permafrost | place: Sweden: Stordalen | collected...
ACCCCTTACTAACATCGGCCAGCGCTAGATCGCAGCCAACTCAGGAGCACTTATGTCAGACTTAGCAGCACCTCGTTGCAACCACATCAAAGTCAGCGGAACACAATGCGGTTCGCCCGCTCTTCGCAACAAGAAGTTCTGTTTCTACCATCAGCACAATCGTCGCGTGCTTGTCGACTGTTACTACAACCCGGAAGAGTACGCGACCGGAGAAATCAAACTCCCCATTTTTGAGGACGCGCACTCCATTCAGAGCGTCATCCACCAGGTCGTGCAGATGGTCCTGCAAAAGCGGCTCGAACGCCAAACCGCCAGCCTTATCCTCTACGCGCTCCAGATCGCATCCTCGAATCTCAAACGAATAGAACTCGAAAAGCCGCAACCAGAGCAGATTGTCACCGATGTCGAACCTGCCGATCCCATCGCGGACCCCTTCAGCGAAGACTTTCCACGCGAGACCATCCAGGCCTGTATCGGTTCACAGCAGGTGCCCCACACACCCGCGTCTTCGGCAAATGTGTGGGCATCCGCAGCACCTCTACATTCGGGAAACCACTACAAGTCCCGCTCAGCTTCCGTTAGCAGTCGAGCGATGGTCGCCGGCTCACCAAGGTCCCTCATCCTATCTTTTGAGCGATCGTGATGGTGTAACCGTCGACATCTTCAAAGGCAAATTCCTTCATGCCATAGAACTGATCGGTAACAGGCATGGAGATTTTTGCTCCCGCTTTCTGCACGCGATCGAGCACAGACTCGAGGCTGTCGACTTCCATGTAGAGAGTCAGGCTTGCGCCGATCGTATTTGCCAAGTGGGGATATTCGGCCGCAACTGTCTTCTGGTCATTGAAGAAAATTTCGACCGTTCCGTTCGAAATCGCGGCGAAAATATAGGGCGACTCGTCGGGCACGGCCATGGTTTTTTCCAACCCGAGAATTTCGCTGTAAAACCGGAGGCTGGCTTCGACGTTGCGGACGACTAGATTGGGGGTAAGTTTCCGGATCTGCATAATGCTCCTCTCGTTATCGTGAGATTCAACGTTCGATCGATCCTGAGATCGGTCGTGAAATTTTCTTGCAATCGATTCCGGACGGTGTGTGCGTGAAGGACGATTGGCACACAACTCCGGTGTGCTCGCATCGCCTCCATCCACGGCCCTTGCGAGGAAGGACGTGAGTAGGAACCCTCATTGTGTATGGCGCCGAGAAGTTTCGGCGCGCGGGTCCCGCGAGGTACGGCAGAAATAATACCACGAAGTCGCAAGAACCCAGCAAACGTACAATAACGTGTCATGGCCGGGCGAGACTGGACGGGAGGCGCGATGGGCCGCGGTCTATTTTTTCCAAAGGGTTTCGATTCGATCCTCGATTCGCTAAGAACGGCCCTCGCCGCGGTGGCCGCGATGCTGCTCGCTCGTCTGCTGAGATTGCCGGAATATTATTGGGCTCCCATTTCGACGATCGTGGTGATTCAATCCACCATCCCTCCGCTGACGCTCGGATGGCAACGATTCGTCGGCACCGCATTGGGAGCGGTCGTCGGCGCGTCCATCGCTTCTTTTTTTCATCCAAGCGCCGCGATCTACGCCGCTGGAATTTTGTTGTGTGGATTGCTGGCGTACTCATTCCGCGTCGGTGGAGCTTACCGGTTCGCAGCGATCACCTTAAGTATCGTTTTCTTGATTCCTCACGCTCACGGTCCGTGGGTGACGGCATGGCATCGCTTTCTCGAGGTGTCTCTGGGGATTGTCGTGGCGCTACTGGTCACGATTGTCTGGCCGCTTAAGAAGAAGTTGTGACAGCGCGGGATCGAACGGGAAGCGCGCGGTCTTGCATTTGCTAGCGATCTGACAGGCTGCGATAACACTCGAGCCACTGGCTGCGAACTGCTTCCCATGTGTAGCGCTGCGATTCCTGGTGCGCATTACGAGCGAGATTCGAGGCGAGTGCTGGATCGCGCAAGAGACGGATGACATTGGCCGCGAGCGCTTTCTCATCGGCTACAGGCGATAGCAGTCCAGTGCGCTCGTGCTCCACCAGATAAGGCATGCATTCGGGCGAAGTCGTGACAACGGGAGCGCCCGAAGCGAAGGCCTCAATGACCGAGAGCGGCATATTGTCGAGCCAGGAAGCATTGATGAAGATATCAGCATGGTCGTAGCATTTGCCGATCTCCTGATGCGGGATAACTCCGAGGAAGTTGACTCCCGTCAAATTGAGGTCGAGGACAAGTTTACGGATATCGCCTTCCAGTGGGCCGTTGCCGACCAGATCGAGTTGCGCTTCGGGATAGACTTTTTTCACTTGGGCGAAGGCGCGAACGACCACATCCACGCTGTAGTAAGCGGAGAATCCACGAGTGCACACCAGATGAGGACGTAACGGGTTGCGCTCGCGGTAGCGAAACTGCGACAGATCGACGATGTTCGGGACGGCGCTCGAAGAAAGATCGAATTCTCGAAAGACGTCAACCAAGTATCCCGACGGAACAACAATTTTATCGACGCGAGAAAGCACGAACCTTGCCGAACGGAAGCGCTGCAGATGATCGCGCAGTTCTCCACTGTGATAGTTGATAAGACTTTTGCTGCCGCGCATTTTGGCGAAGAACGCGGCGGGAGCGGGAGCAAGCAGAAACGACCAATAGGAAGCGGAGAAGATGTGAGCGATGCCGGCTCCCTTAAGCCCGCGCCACAGATCGATGAAGTAGATCGGTTCGCGCAACAGTGTACGCAGACCGGGAATGCCTTCTGCCCAGCGCAGGATTCCGGGAAACTGCGGATCGACTTCGAGGAGACTGATGTCGATCTCGGGATCGTTAGCCCAATGACGGAGCAGCAAGTCGGCCTGTACGGATTGACCTCCGACATAACGCAGGCTGGGAGCGACGATGACGACGCGCAGCCGCTTCGACTGGACAGTGTTGCCGCCGACAGAACTCTGCTGGTTCGGCTCGCTCATGCGGTTGGAGGCCTTCGATGCTTCTCGCGAAGAAGCATCGTGTACAAGTCCGAATAGCGTTGGCGCACTTTTTCGAGGCTGAAGTTCTCTTGTGTGAAGCGACGGGCATTCTGCCCGAGCCGTTGGCGCAGCGCAGTATCCAAGAAAAGTTTTTCGATGGCGTCCGCGAAACTGGCTTCGTTGCCGGCGGAGATCAGCGCTCCGCGTTGATCGTTGACCAGTTCCGAATTGCCTCCTACGTTGTAGGCGACAACCGGAAGCGCCGCGGCCATCGCTTCGAGGATGACGTTTGACAGGCTCTCGGAATCGGAAGGATTGACCGCGATGTCGATCGAGGCGAGGACGGCAGGCATATCCTGACGATCGCCCAGAAAAATAACTCGCTCGCCGATGCCAAGGCTTTCCGCTTCTCTTTCCAGTTCACCGCGCAGCGGGCCATCGCCAGCCAAGAGGAATTCGGTATTGGGAATCCGCTGATGGATTTGGGCAGCGATACGCAGAAATCCGGAATGATTTTTATAATGGTGATTCATGCGCGCGACCATGCCCACGCGCAGCATGCCAGCTTTCTTCGGTAGCGCCGCAGTTGCCGTATCAAATACTTCCGCTGGCAACGCATTCCCGATCACAGCAATTTTATCGGGAGCGAGTCCAGCCGCAATGAGCCGATCGGCAGCGGCCTGCGAGTTGCAGACCACAGCGTCGCACCAGCCGAATGCCGCCATCTGCGCACGGAATTGCGCGGGAGTCATCAAGTCTCCGATTTGGCGATGGCTGCCGATGACGACAGGCACGCGGGCGAACTTAGCCGCCGGAATGAGAACAAGGTTGGCGTAGAAATCGAAAGCGTGGACCACTTCGATGTGGTGCTGCCGCAGATAGCGACTGAGATTCAGCCGCGACCGCAGAGCGCGCCATCCGAAGAGGCTACCGCCAAGAGGAAACTGCGCGGCTTCAGGGAAGTGATGAGCCAGCGGGCCGCGACGGCTGACACAACCTAGATACGTTTCAAAATCCGCAGCGACAAGATTCTGAGCGAGAACGGTGAACTGGCGTTCGGACCCTCCTGTCTCGAAGGTATTGACCATCAAAAAGAGCTTGATGGGCGCATGAAACAAATGGGGCGAAGAAAGATGGGGCGAAGAGCTGGCGCTCATGGGATCGCGCGACCTGGGCTTCGTCGATCGCCGGATCGTAGCTCGCGATCGGCCTGAACGTATGAAAGATCTAGTTTGAGGCGACCAAAGCGATAAACTCGCACCCAGTCATCCTCCCACCGGAGCGGAGGCTAGTGGCGCGGAATTCTTGACCTGGCGTCGCGAGTCGGCAACAACTGCCAGCGAGAAGAGGCCAGCGGGCTTCACGTAGCGCTCGAGGAAGTTTCGATGCCAGAGTTCAAACATCAGCAGACGCCAGATGCGCCCAGTCATGGTCTTGCCGCGTACGAGATGATCGTCCATTAATTTGCGAACGCCGTTCGCGTCGAAGTATCCGCGTTCGAGGGTGCGCGGCTCGAGGAGGATCGTGAGCATGTCTTTAAGTTCGTTGCGCATCCAGTGGACGAGCGGCAGAGAGAAACCCTGCTTCTGGCGATAGATCGCTTCGCGGGGAACGCCGACGCGCTCGGCTAGCTTTCTCAAAATATATTTTTGCTGCTTGCCGCGCAGTTTCCACTCTGGTGGAAGGCCAGCGACCCACTCGACGAAGAGGTGATCGAGAATGGGAACACGAACCTCGAGCGAATTCAACATGCTCATGCGATCCACTTTGGCCAGGATATCCGCAACCATGTACGTCTTGGTATCAACGTAAAGCAACTGGTCAACCGGATCTTTCGCCGGCGCCTGCGCAAAATAACGACGCAGGACATTGGCAGGATCGTCGTTGTCATTTAAGATGCGGCGAAAATCTGGCGATAGCAGCGGCGTATCGCGTTCAAAGGCGGGCAGGAAGGAGAGGTGATCTATATAGCGTTCCTGCCAGGGCAGCGAAACGTTGTAGCTGAACTTTCGGCCCTGCATGCTGTTAGGCAAACGCGGAAAAACCTGATCGCGGAAGAATTTTCGCGCCCATACAGGAATGCGCTCGAAGATGCGGCGCTCGTCGTGAATGCGATAGCGATCGTATCCGGCGAACATCTCGTCGCCACCATCGCCGGAAAGCGCGACGGTCACATGCTGGCGCGCCATTTGAGAGACGTAGTAGGTCGGCAGCATGGAGGAGTCGCCGAACGGTTCTTCGAGCGAACTGGTCAGGTGGGCAACTGTCTGCACCACATCCGGTTCGAGAATCAACTCGTGATGATCGGTATTGAACCTCTGAGCAACGACGCGGGCCCAATGGGCTTCGTTGAAATCGTCTTTTTTGAATCCGATGGAGAAAGTCTTGACTGGCGTGGAACTCGCCCGGGCCATCATGGCAACAACCGTCGAAGAGTCGGTTCCTCCGCTAAGAAAAGCGCCGAGCGGTACGTCGGAGATCAGGCGAATTTTGGTCGCTTCAAAAAGACGCTGCTCTAATTCTTCGAGGCACTCTTCTTCGTTCTTGGGCGCGTGCGTGTTGTATTGGGGAATGTCCCAGTATTGGCGGGTACGAATCTTGCCGTCCTGAAACTCGAGAATGTGGCCGGGTGGAAGTTTGCAGATTCCGCTGTAGGCCGTGATGGGGTCGGGAACGTATCCGTAATAGAGATACTCGAGCAACCCTTGCGCGTTGACCTCGGCAAGTTCGGGCGCGACGGCGAGGATCGATTTGATTTCCGACGCGAAGTAGAGATTCCCCCTGTGAAAGGCGTAGTGCAGGGGCTTTTTGCCGAGACGATCGCGAGCGAGGGTCAGCTTGCGCTTCGTCTTATCGTAGATGGCAATGGCGAACATGCCGCGTAGTTTGTTGACGCAATCCGCGCCCATCTCTTCGTAAAGATGAATGATAACTTCGGTATCGCAGTGGCTGCGGAAGGTGTGGCCGCGGCGTTCGAGCTCGGGGCGAAGCTCGGGAAAATTGTAAATCTCGCCGTTGAAGACGATCCATGAGGTGCGATCTTCGTTGAAAACGGGCTGGTGGCCTCCGGAGAGATCGATGATGCTGAGCCGGCGCATGCCCAGTCCCGCGCCATCGGCGACGTAGAGACCTTCGTCGTCAGGGCCGCGATACACGATCTGGTTGCACATCTGGTGCACCAGCGCTTCAGTGATGTTGCTCTCGCGAGTTGTGCTGACGACTCCAGCGATTCCACACATGATCTTCTTAGTCAGTGTCCGTTAGCGGCAAAAACCTTTCTTTAGCGATTCCGGTCGCGCGCGACTAAAGCGGCGCCCTTTCGAGTCAAAGATAATTTCTCCCATGACACGGCTACGTCGGCAATGCGTTTGAAGCGGTAATCGCGATAGTCTCCGGGATTTCCTTCGCGTCCGTCGCAGGCAGCTATAAGAATATTGGTCATCTCTCGCGCGGTGACGAAGTGCAACGTCTCTTTTCGGTCCGCAGCGCCCGCAACGAGCTGCGATAAAAATGCGCGGAAGGAGTCGCCGATGACGCTGTCTTTCTGATTCGGGTTCATGCTGTGGCAAAACAGCTTGATGAAAAGCCAGTCGGGACGGCCGTCCACGTGAATGTCGGCCTGCTTCCAGAGCGAGTAGCGGTGCATATTTGGAGGGTTCGGGCCCGTAATAGCTCCGTTCTCGAGAATCGGCCGGAAAGAATTGAGTGTGCGGCGCATGTCGGCTACCAGCGGGCCTTGGATCATGAGCGGAAGGATCTCGGGAGGTCGCCCGACTGTCAGATCGTGACCCTCGCGGTGCGGCGCGGAGTGATCGAGCGGCAGACTGCATTCGTAGACGGAGTTGATCTTGGCGATTTGCGCGCCGTGCCAGATGCCGCTGGGCATGGTCAGGTCGGCGTAGCATCCGGTTTCGGCGAGGACCTGCAACTCGGAATCGACGCCGCAAAAGCGTCCGCCGGCCGAATTGGCGAGCGCGAAATTGCCGTGAACGAAGGCGTAGCTGGGAGTGCGCGATCCATCTTCGACGGCCAGGCAGCGATGGCGGTAGGCGAGCCAGTCGCGGTATTCGGTAAGAATGCGCCGCGTATTTTCGGCGGTGTCGGGATGCGGGAAACCGTGGTGGAGATGGACTTCGACCTCTCCCCATCCGGCGTGGCAATGATCCGCCAGCATTTCGACAAGACCCTCGTCGTATTGTTCGGCGGGATAGAAGTAGGTGTGGACGAATGGACGGCCATCGTGATCACGGTAGTTGTCGATGGCTTTGGGATACTCGCGCGCCCACCATTCGAGGCGGCGTTCCTGCTCGGGGCGTGGAACGCGGTTCTGACCGTCCTGAGGGTCGATCGCGGGCTCGAAATGATCAGCCAGAGCGATGATCACGTGCGCCGGACCAGAACGCGGCGGCTTGAGGGCGCGCAGCGTCGCCGACGGCAAGACTTTTCTGGCGTAGGCGAATTTCTGTGCTAGACCCATTTGTTGTTTTCTAGCTTAGCTTCGATGCAGCGGCTTGCGACCGCGAACGGCGATAGAAATTTCTCCGACCCGCATGTCTTCCATGCCCATGGCTTCAAACCATTTGAACACTTGTTCGTAAGTATGTTTGGACTGATATTTTGGAGAATACCAATCAAAGGTGTCGAGCATGCGGGCTTCGGGATCCTTCTGGCGGTTCACGGGAAATACGTGATGAATCGCGCCTGCAGCGGGCGGACCGACAAGCGGCACCCGTTTCAAACCCTGATTCAAATTGTAGAAAAACGGCACGGCAACTTTCAGAATTCCGTGCAGGCGCTCAGGCTTCATCTTGTGCGTATAGCGGCGCCAGAAATCGCTGAAGCGATACCACTTGTTGTAGCCGCTGTAGAGCCAGACGACGAGAAGTCCGCCGGGCTTCAGATATTTATCAAGGGCTTTGACGGCCGCTTCGCAATCTGGAGTGTGGTGAAGTACGCCGATGCTATAAATGACATCGAAGCTCTCGGGAGCAAACGGGAGGGCGAAGACGTCGGCTTGAAACGCAGTAAATTGGCGGTCGGCAAGGTTCTTGGCGGCAACTTCCGCGGCGGCGCTCAGATCGACGCCGACAACGCGCGCTCCCCAACGAGTGGCGACTTCGGCGAAGCGTCCCATGCCGCAACCTACGTCGAGGACGAGTTTGCCTTTCAGATCCTCGGGACGCAGAGCGGTCTTCGCTAGAAAATGCCGCTCGGATTCCCGCAGCTGATCGTTGTCCAGCTGCGTCTTCTGGTAGCGGTGCCATTGAAAACCAAAGCTGGCGGCATATTGCTGGGCGTCGACGAAGCGAGCGATGCCGTTGGCATTCGGATAAGCGCGTTTGCAGGCGGGACAGAGATATCCTCCGGCCTGGTCGCCCTCAAGTTTCGAACCGCAACTGAGGCAACGTAAAATTGCCTGCAAGTCAGCGGACAGGGGAGACTGTACCGGCTGTTCGGTGGTCGGCATAAACCTCCAGGAAATGGTGACGCTTTTTGCTCGGCGGAGGCGCTTCACCGCCCCCGTCTTTCTGCTGTTCTCGAATCGTTTGTAACAAGGTCGCGGTAAAGGCTGCGGCAAAATAGGGAAAGAACTGATAGGCTTCGGGCGCAAACAGCGCCCCCACGACGAAGCCGACCTGTGAACCGGTTAAGGCTCCAGCAAAAACGCGCACGTCGGGATCGAGATCTTTCATGGCGTGGAGCGCAAACATATTCTGGAAGTCTCGCCAGAAGAACATCAGGTAAAGGATCAGGACCGGGATGCCGCCCTCCACGCAAATTTGAAGGTAGGTCATGTGCACTTCGTGCCAGATCGTGGAATATGTTTCAAAGTTACGCACGCCCAGGCCGAGGATCGGATAATGCTCGATGCCTTCGACAGATTTCTCCATCAAAAATTTCCGGGCTTCGTAGGAACCGTAAGCTGAATTATCGGTCGAACTGTCGCCGGAGAGAGCGGTGAAGCGATCATAGAGCTTTCCACCAACGGTGGACATGATCAGAACTCCAACCAGGATGCTCGCCCAGACCAGGTAAAGCCGCTTTCCGCGGACCGCGATGTAATAGAGCGCGATGCTGTAGGAACAGATCAGGTCGATGAAACCCGCTCGGGACGCGGTCAGGAAAACGACCGTCAGCATTATCAACATTCCGAAAACCCAGAAGGCCTTCACCGCACCTTTCCGGGCCATGACGAAGAAAGCCAGGGCGTAAGGCAGCGAGAGCACAACCGCAAACGCAAGATCATTGGGATTCGAATAAAATCCGCCCAGCACCTGGTTCAGACGGGGCACATCATAGCCTTTAATAATGGCAGCGATACAAATCATGACCACGGAGAACGCCTGAATAAAGATGATGCGCTTGAGCCGCGCGAACGAGGTGATGATCAGGAAAACGAGCACCCAGACCACGTAAATCTTGGAAAAGTCGATCGTGCGTTTGAGCGCACCGCCCTTCCAGATGGGAGACAGAAAAGCTCCCAAGTAGAGAAGGACGATCATGTAGAGCAGCAGATTTGCCATCTTCGGCATGTCTTTAAAAGTGCGCTTGGTATGGCCGAGAGCGTTGAAGAGGCCCCACATCGCCATGATGGCGGTAATCTTGGCCATGGGAATGTATTGCATACCGGGAATAAAATCTTCGAACCGGGTGCAATACACGATGAAGAAACCGGTGAGCCAGAAGAAAGGACTCTTGGTCGGGTCCGCCACCTGGACGAACCTGCGGCCTACCGAAAATTCGGGTGTCACCGTCTTGCCGTTATCGCCAGTTGCCACAAACCCTCTTTTTCTTTACGCTTTCTTTTCTGCCAAACGAGCCGGAACGGCGCGCCGCGCCATGGATTTATTTTCCGCCACCGACTGCAAAACCTCGCTAAACCGTTCGCCAATCGCAGACCAGTCATAGCGCGCCGCGGTCTGGACGGCAGCTGTTTCGTAGCGACGGCGCATGTCTGGATCGCGCAATAACAGGAGAACCGCCTGCGCAAACGATTGCGGATCGTCGGCTAAAACGATGTCGCGCCCGTGTTGCACATCCAACCCCTCGGCCCCGACGGTTGTGGACACAACCGTCTTACCGGCGGCCATCGCTTCGTAAATTTTCAGCCGTGTTCCTCCGCCGATGCGCAAAGGCACAATCACCACCGAAGCCTGATGGAGATGTTCGACAACGGATGGCACGCGGCCGGTAATCTGAATCGATTCAGACGCCCACTTTTGGACGCTCCGGCCGGGATTGCGCCCGACAATGCGGAGTCTTACCTGCGGCACGTCGGCTTTGATCACGGGCCAAATTTCACTGCAAAAATATTCGACGCCGTCGCTGTTGGGCTGCCAGTCCATGGCACCGACGAAAACAATGAGGGGCGCGGCGACGCTCTCAGGAGAGGACACGCGATCGGGACGATACTCAGCCAGGTCGACGCCGGTGGGGACGACGGTAACCCGATCGCCGTCCACCCACTCAGTCATGATGGCACGATCGTTTTCGGAAACCGCAATCACATGCTGGAACTTACAGACTGCGGCCCGCTCAAAACGGCGCATCTTCCGAAATTCCATCGCCCAGATCATTTTGGCCAGCGGGTTCCGCGCAACAGCGGCACGGCGGCGCCAGATTTCGCTTTCCACATTGTGCTGAAACAGAACGCTGGGAATATTGAGGCTGCCGGGAAAGTTCACGGCGGCGTCCAAGAAATCACAGACAGCAACATCAAAACGCTGGTCGTGGAACCAAGTCTGGATCTGTTTGCGAACCTTCGCGTCCTGGAAGCGGCTAATGGCGTATGGGGGATGAGCGCCGAGACGGGCAAAATAGTCCACGCCGCGTCCGGCGCGAGAAAGCTCGCGCTTGCCGGTGCACATTGGGACCGCACCCGGCAACTGCCGGCGCAATTCGCGCTCGTAATCGGGATCGGGAGTTCCTCCGTAGTACGAATAAAACGTGAGCTCATGGCAGGTGGAGAGCTGGCGCAAGATGTGATAGGTGCGTATGTTCCCGCCGTGGTGCACGGGGAGTAACTTATCGGCTTTTACCCACAGAATTCTCATGGCTTATCCGTTCGCGTGATTCAGCGAACCCAGATCGCCTTTCTGCCAGTGACAAAGTTGAGAAAGGCGATCACAGCGGCGGAGTTCAGGACAACGAAAGTACGCGCAGGGTCAGCGACGCGAGACAGCGGTCCAATCTTGAAATTGGAGAGTGCGACGAGGCTCAGAGCGTAGAAAGCAAGCTGCGCGGCCAGGGCCACGCGGTAAAACGAAGCGGGCAGGGCAAGGGATGCAATGAGCAGCGCGAGCAAGGCAAAAGGCACAGCCAGCCGCAAGAGCTTATGGCTGATGAATTCAAAGCGGATCGGATTTTGAGCGCCCACCAACCAGGGCGCGATCTGGAGGAGCTGGTAATTACCGGTCAAAGTGCGTACTTTCCGTGAAAATTCGCGGCCATCGCCGAGATCCGGCGAGTCCCAGGCGCGAGCGCGGGCGTCGAAAATCACGCGCGAACCCTGGCGCACCACCTGCATGGGCAAAAGTACGTCATCAAGAATGGCGCCTTGCGGCAGAGGCGAAGCGGCGACCAAGGTGCGGCGAGCACAATAAATCGCTCCGGTGGCGCCCACGACGGAACTCGAGGCAGACTCCAGCTCGCGAATCTTCTTCTCGACACGCCAATACAATCCCATTCCCTTCCCGGTTTCTCCGTTAGTGGGATCGCCGAGCATGAGTTCGCCGCTGGCGGCGCCGACTTCGGTGTCGGCGAAATTCTCGATCAGCAGGCGAAGAGCTTCCGGTTCAATCTGCTGGCGCGCGTCGGTAAAGAGCAGGACGTCGCCGGAGGCCACACGGATCGCGTCATTCAGCCCGGCGGCTTTGCCTTGTGACGCGGGTTTCAATACGATTCGGACGCGCGAATTTCCGGCGTATCCGGCCAGAATGGCCGCCGTGCCATCGGAAGATCCATCGGACACGACAACGACATCGAGCTTATCGTGGGGATAGTCGAGGGTCAGAAGATTGTCGAGCTTGCGGGCGATGATCGCCTCTTCGTTGCGCACCACCATCACGGCAGAAACCGACGGTGTTGCGGAACTGCGCCGCACGGGACGGGGTGACCAGCGACTGCGCAACCAGAGCCACACGGGATATCCGAAGTAGGAGTAGCCAACAAACGAAGCTGCGAGCCAGAAGATATATTTCATCTTCATTGTGCGCCCCGGCGCAGCAGAACAGTTTTGATGGTCTGGAACATGATCAGCATATCCAGACCGATCGAAGCATTCTTGATATAGAAGAGGTCGTACTGGAGCTTCTCGCGCGAATCCTCGACGGTGGCGCCGTATTTATATTTCACCTGCGCCCATCCCGTCAGGCCCGGGCGCACCATGTGACGCACGCCGTAAAAGGGGATTTCTTTGGAGAGCATTTCGATGAATTCGGGGCGCTCGGGACGGGGGCCGACGAAGGCCATGTCGCCTTTCAGCACGCACCAGAGTTGGGGAATCTCATCGAGCCGCGAAGAGCGAAGAAACTTGCCGACGCGAGTGACACGAGGATCGTTATCTCCGGCCCACTTCGGTCCGCCAGCCTCGGCATCGACGCGCATGGTGCGGAACTTCACGACCTTGAAAGTGCGTCCCGCCTTGCCGACCCGCGTCTGGGTATAAAAAACGGGGCCTTTCGAGTCGAGGCGGATGGCGAGCATGATGAACGGCAACAACGGCAGCGATAAAACAAGCCCCACGGAGGAGATCACGATTGAGAGAATACGTCGCACCAGGATGAAGGTGCTGCTGCGGCGGAATCCCTCACCGAAGACTAACCAGCTGGGATAGAGATTCTCCACTTCGATTTTGCCGGAGATTTTTTCCAGCCAGGTGGTGGCCTCCTCGATTTTGACTCCGCGCATGCGCAAGGTGAGAAGTTCCTGCATAGGAATGGTGCCGCGGCGATCGGGCGTGGCAACGATGACGCGATGCACTTTCTGTTTTTGGACGACGTCCATGAGGTGAGCGGCCACGGCCTCGCGGGTGACCGCGCCTTCCATTTTGCCGGTCCAACTGGCGATCTCGACGCCGATCTCTGGATTCTGCCGCAAGCCAAGAACCACGCGCTGCGCCCGCTCTCCTGTACCGAGGACGTAGACGCGCTCGACAAGAATGGGCAACTGCACGAGCCAAGTGAATCCCAGCCGCCAACCGAAGAGAGCGACGGTCAGGATGACGAGGCCGACTTCAGAGGAGCCGCTTCGTAAGAGCCAGTTAGGCCGCACATAAGCAATGGCCGCAAGAATGAAGGCCAGCAAGCCTGGAACCATCAGCAATCGAAAATAGAGCTCGCCCTTGGTGTTCATTCGCGCTGTGTCATAGAGGTCAAGCCAGTGCGAACAAAGCAGGACCAGCACCGTCACTCCGAAAATTTTGAAATAGCCATATTCGTAGTTAAGCGCAAGGTACGTGTCCTGACCCAGCATGCAAAAGGCCCCCAGCAGAAAGGAGGTCCAAACAATCAGGGCCTCTCCGATCAGCAGGACCAGAGTGCGAACTGGATAATAAACATTGAAGAGCCGTATCAACGGGGCCTCGGTTCGTTCTCGTCTTCATTTTCGACTTAAGCGGGGCTAGTCACGGCCTCGCCATAGTAGTACTTCGAATGTTGAATGGACTCGGCGGGGGCTCCATTCAACACAACGCCCAGCAACAACTGGTCGGGGAATTCCTGGCGCGCGCGCAACGCCAAGTCAGAAGGCGTCACGTTCGAGCGCACAACCATGAGGATTCCGTCACAGGAGCCAGCCACGAGGGTCGCATCCGAAACCGGAATGACGGGTGAAGTGTCGATCACAATCCAATCGAACAGGGGCTCGACTCGCTGCAAGAAGAGCTTAAAACGGCCGTTGGAGAGCAATTCAGGAGCGCTGCCTGCCACTCGTCCTCCAGGCATAAAGAACAGATTCTCCATGGGGCCGCGTTGCATGGCGGCAAACTCGTCGCATTCTCCCAAAAGATATTCCGAGAGTCCTGGAGTCTGTGCGGTTCCGAGATGACGATGCATGCCGGGGTTACGAAGATCGGCATCGATCACGAGGACGCGGCGGCCATGCTGACGTACCAGGACCTGAGCGAGATTCGCGGCGACGAACGACTTCCCTTCCTTGGGAAGCGCGCTCGTGACCATGAGACGTTTGAGCGCCATCTTCTCGCGAATCTGATAGAGGCGGGAGCGCAAGGTGCGGAACTCTTCGGCTCCGAGGCGGCTGTCGTCATCCTGGAAGAAGAGCATGGTGCGCTCATCCGGACTCCACTGCGCCTGCGGGCAGCGGGCGAGTAGCGATTCGTAGTTCATGCCCCCCGAACTCATGGCCGGCATGACCGTGGCTCCGGAAGATTGCAGCGACGGCATGGTGTCGCGTTGCGCGTCGTTCTGGAGTTGTGGTTGCTCGTAAGCGGGCTCGATGTGCGTCCCCGTGGAGGTTGCTCGTTCCTGTTCAGCGCGTTTTAAAGCGTCATGGATGCGGCTCATAGTTTCCCTTCTTTGGGGAGATTCTGTTGTTCGGATTGGCGCAAGCGGTCGGCCAGGGTTGCCAAGGTACGCAAGGCCTCGACCAAATCAAATTTTTCGGAGGGAGGCACGGGCGCGGTCATGGCGGCAGCGGCGTTGCCATCGGTCAAATCAAAGTCGCGAGCCACGGAATCGACGATCTCGGAAGACACCGTCTTCTTCTGATCGACAAATGCGCTGACCAGACAGTGCTCGCAAAGGAGATTGATGACACGCGGAATTCCGAGCGAATAGCGGAAAAGTGCGGTGATCGCGTCAGCCTCGAAAATCGCGTCGCCATTCGAACCCGCGATGCGCAGGCGCTGACTGATGTAGGACTTGGTTTCCTCCAGATTCAGAGGATGGGTTTTTGCGCGCAGCGTGAGACGTTGGCGCAACTGGCGCAACTGCGGCTGCTTCAGGCGCTGCTCGAGTTCCGGCTGGCCCACGAGAACGATCTGCAAAAGCTTCTCGGTGAAGGTTTCGAGATTGGTGAGCATGCGAATCTCTTCCAAGACTTCGTCCGAGAGGTTCTGCGCCTCGTCAATGACGAGAACGGCCGTCTCCCCGGCTCGATAGCGATCGAGCAACCAGTTGTAGAGGCGTTGCAAGACCTGGCTTTTCGACTTGGTATCGCAAGGAATTCCGAAGTCGGCCATCATAAAGTCGAGAAGCTGGGTCACATCCATGCGCGAGTTGAAAATGAAAGCAGTGGCTACTTGCTGCATGCGAAGCCACTCCATCAACTTGTTGATCAGCGTCGTCTTGCCAGTGCCGACCTCACCAGTCAGCAGGACAAAGCCTTTCCGGCTCTGGATGCCGTAGGTCAGGCAGGCCAGCGCTTCTTCCGTATGGCGCGTTAGAAACAGATAGCGCGGATCCGGATTGACGTTGAACGGGTTGGCACGAAGCCCAAAAAATTCTTTATACATATTGCGCTAAACCTTTTCTGTACAGCTTAGACAGCTTCTCGATTGCCGAGCTAAACCCCAACGTGCTCATGCTCTCGTTGCGAGCCCGGATCGGGTCTGCCCCAGAAACGACGGGGCTCGACCTCGTTTTCTTCTTCGCCGCCGACCCAGGGCAGCGAAATGAGAAGCGGCAGTTCGGTCACGGCGGCGGCATCTTTTTCGGTGCGAATCGATTTGTCGCTGAACTCGAGCACCACTGCGATCAAAAGACCAACCGCCAATCCGACCGCCGTGCCGGCCGCTGCAAACAGCGGACGGTTCGGGAAGCTCGGAGCCTCGGGCAGGCCGGCATTGACAGCAATCTGCATCTGCTCGCCCTGCTGATCGTTTTCCATGTTCGAGCCCAGGTCGGCAGCGCTCTTCTTTGCCAGCAAGCTCTGGTAGAACGCTTGTGCTTCGTCGTTATCGCGAGTGAGCAGCTTGTACTGTTCTTCGACGGTCGGGCTCATGGCGGTCCGGCTCTCGTAGAGGCCGATTTGACTTTGCAGTCTTTTCTGATCGACATTCGCCTGGTCGATGACGCTCTGGTATTGATGAATCTGCAGGCGCAACTGGCGAATCTCGGGTGGTTCGGAGGCGCTCACTTTTTCATTCGCGTCGGCGGGAGCCGCGGTCGCGTTGTTCACTTCATCGAGCTTCTTTTTAACTTCCGCGATGTCCGCCTTGGTCTTAATGACGTCCGGATGGTCGTCGGTGTAACGAGCTTGTAATTGCATCAATTGGGCCTGCAGCTGGGTCAATTCCTGTTCCAGGGTTTGCGGATTGGTGCTGGAGAGCGAACTCTTCCAGGCCGCGGTTTGCTGGGCCAACATGCTTTCGGTGTACGCCTTATCCTGCTGGGCGCGGCTCAAGGTTTGCGTGGTGGCATCGAGCTGGGTATTCATCGAGGCCAGGATTCTGAGGTTGTTTTCGACGTCGCTTGGAAGCTGACCAAAATATTGCTTTTTGAAAGCCGCTAATTTTGCGTCCTGATCATCGAGCGCGCGCTTGGCCTCGTCGACCTGGCGACCGAGAAAGTCGCTGGTGCTCTTGGCCGTATCCGAGCGGGAGCGAAGATTTTCGTCCAAAATCATGGAAGTGAGAGCCGCGCAGATTCTTTGCGCGCGGTCCGCCTTACTGTCCGTATAGCTAAGCGTGAAGCCGGGAACGGGCTCGTCGGTGCTGCCAGGTTTGCGTTTCTTGACGCCCGCCGATTGCGCAGCGGCGGCGCTCATCGAGGTGATGACGGGCGCGACCTGCATCGTCTGCTGAATGTTCGCGATCAGCTTCTGCTCTTCCCCCGGCTTGTCGGCATGAAGGCTTTCGAGATTGAGGCCCTCGAGCGCGGGACGGAGGCGGCTCGGACTTAGCACCTGCTCTTGCAGACTCTGCACGCGCTCGGTGAAGTCGGCCGTAATCACTGGCGCGACATAGGTATCAGGTACCTTCTGACCCTGAACCAGCACGGTCGACTGCGAGGTGTACTTCGCCGGAAACGCGTGCGAGACGAGGTATCCGCCGACAAAAGCGAGGACGGTCGGAATCAAGAGAACCCTAGTCCGCCGCTTGAGCATTGCTATGTAATCGTCCATCGACAGTTCGCGATTTGCCATTTCTGTTCACCAATCCGGCCGCCAGGGGCGGCCAAAAAATATCGATCTTTACTCGATCTCGCTCGACTTCTACTCGATCCTGGTCGGAACCGGATGCCACTCGATGCCGATGGAGGCGATGTTGCGCTGCGCGACACGGCCAGTACTGCCGCCGATGGTGACCGGGACATCAAAGGCCACTTCGCTGAAACGGTACGCGACGAATGCATCCCAGAGGCGGCCAAGGTGCTTGCGGAAGACGCCTCCGGCAGAGCCTTCGTTGTAGCTGCCAGCAGGCACGCCAAAGGTTGAATCTTGCAGTTTTGTGTTGTGCGAGAAGGCTAGATCACCGTAGAACTCCCACGTGCGACCAATGGGACGGGTATACAGCAGGCGTGCCGCCTGCGTGTTAGCGCCTGCGAAAAAGCCTGAACCGGAGGACGTGAACTTCTCATAGGTCGCGCCCATCGAAGCATGCGCGAACTTGTAGTTCAAGAGCACACGAGCACTCAGGGACCAGCGATCCAGGTATCCGCCTTCTTCCAAGACCGTGTATTCCGGCCCTGCGCCTGCAGTCAGACTCATTCTGCCGCTGAGATAGTACTTCACCCGAAGATTGACGATGTGGTTGTAAAACTGTCCCCCGGACTCCTGTGGAAACTGAAATAGCTGGAAGGCGTAGACCACACCAATCTGATCGTGCCGCGTAATGAGGTGCGTGTATCCGCCCTCGACAGTCACTTGGTCGCTGTTAATAAAAACGTTGGTCGGATCGAAAAAGTGGGCGTTGCTGAACCCTCCCGCTACCGTGACCGCCGAGACCGGATTGATCGCCTGGACGGCGTCGATCACTGCCGTATTTGCAAGTCGCGGGATATCGCCGACGGAACCGAGGGAACCGCTGGAGAAGCCATGCACGCCAGCAACTCCGCCGTTCAGCCCTCCGTTGCCTGTCGCAATTCCTAAACCGGGAACACCGCCGAAAGTGCCGATAGAGAAAGAGCCATCGGGGAGGTAGTTAAAGGCATCCCTCACCGTTACCTGGCCGGTGCGCCAGCGTGTGACGGCTTCGAGGCCAGCTGCCTGCAATTGCTTAACTTGATATGGACTGGAATAGAAGGCGCCGCCACCAAGATACTCGGCGAAAAGATCACTTTTCGGCCAGAACTGCTGCAGATCGAGAGCTCCCAGGATGCGAGTAATCGATTGCGCTCCGGCACCGTGGCCCAATTGGTTAAGCCCGTTTGTGTCGGCCGATTCGCTCGCTTGCAAGGCAGGCGAGATGAAGCTGCGCGTCGCTGTGTGCAGATCGAGACTGGGCTCGTCCAAACCAGTAACCGGAGGATTTTCGGGATTGAGAATGGGCGCGTTCTCCTGTCCAAACGCGGGCGCTGGCGCGGTACTGGGTGGCGAGGTGCTGGGCGGAGTTTGCGAACCCGACGAAGAGCTATCCTGCGCCACCGCACAGAGGCTCACGCCGAGCACCAGCACCAACAATCGAAATGTTCGCGGCATCGACATGCTTTTCACCAGAGATCCCTCAGAGAATGTATATCTCCTACGGGACGACAATTGTATCCCCGGGTTGTAATAGGTAGTTCTGTTGAATATCTTCGCCCTTGAGCAACTTTTTGTAGTTCACAATCATTTTTTCCTGCTTGCCGTTCACCATGCGCAAGACATAAATGCCCTTGATCTTGGCAAATTGGTTCAGTCCGGCCGTCGACAGCGCCTGTAACACAGTCATGTTCGGAAGCATGGGCATAGGTCCCGCGTGCAGGACTTCTCCATTGATGAAAATGCGTTTGCTGTTGATCTGCGCGACCACGATCGTCACCCGTGGGTCGGCGATGTACTTCCGGAGTTTCTCGGTGATCGAATCGGCGAGCTGCTGGGGAGTGAGCCCCGCGGCTTGCACGTCATTCAGCAGAGGAAGCGAGATTTTTCCATCGGGACGCACGGGCAACGTGGCCGTAAGATCGGGCTCGCGCCAGACCGCGATGTGCAGAGAGTCATCCGGACCGATGACGTACGTCGCTCCACCCTGGCTCGCTGGAAGAGCATTGCTGGAAGGCGCGCCAGCGGCAACGCCGGCAGCGGGTGCATCCTGAGCGAAGGCCATGCCCCCAACCAGGAATGTGGCTGTCAATACTGTGGCGAATCTCAGCGTGGCGAATGTCGCTTCCGCCGCCACTTTCGATCTCAATTTCATATCTTCTCCTGTGGGTCGAATCACTCTCGTATTCGAAATCTCATCGCGGCCGTGCACTCAGGCCCCATATTCTTCGTAACCGATCTGCTTCAGCTTGTAGAGAAGCGCTTTGTAGCTGATCTGTAATTCCTGGGCGGCGCGGCGACGGTTCCAGCGTGTGCGCGTCAACGCCTGCAGAATAATCTCTCTTTCAGCCTCACGGGAGGCGGCGCGCGCGGCGTCTTTCAGCGAAATCTTCTCGCCGCTTGCGGTGTGGTCAACGCGCCGTAACAAGGATCGCAATCCGCCCATGGCGAGCGTCTCGTCGCCGAGGCCGACGATGGCGCGGGCGGCGTCCTTCAGTTCCCTAATGTTTCCAGGCCAGTTGTATTCGAGGAAGAAATTTCTGGTTTCGAGGCTGAGCGTGGGGACCGGCCGAGAAAAGTCATGCGCAGCGGCGGAGAGAAACCAATCGCGCAGTATCGGAATGTCTTCTTTCCGCTGGCGCAGCGGAGGCAGGCGCAGGCACACTCCGCTGATGCGGTAATAGAGGTCCTCACGGAACTTGCCGGCCTTCATTTCCGGCTCGAGTTCGGTCGACGTACCACAGATGTAGCGCGGGACCCGCCGCTGCTCAGCGCCGCTTAATCCAATCTGACGAACCAGTTCTTTTTGAGCGGTTGCAGTGAGGTTCGACACATCCTGCAGGTAGACGGTTCCACCTTGATTGTCCGAGATAGGTTCGCCCAGCGCGGCCAGGATTGGTTCGCTGACCTCGCGTGCCTGATAGATCTGAAATGGTTCGCTCGCGCGGCTGGATAGGGCATGAATTCTCGCCGCTGCGGCAGCCTTGCCGGATCCATGCTCAGCCACCACCAGCACCGGCAGATCGTTTTGCGACAGTTCGCGGATCATGGCTTCCACCGTGCGCATGCCGGCGCTCACGCTTTCGAGCCACACGCGAGCGTTTCCGTTCGTTGGTGTGGCGGCGTTTGCCGGAATTTCGTTGCGGTCGATTTGCATGAATTCTCGCGTTGTCGCTCAGCTCTTCTTATTCTCTTGCGTTACTCGGTTTGCCGGGGGGCTTTGACCGAGGCCCGTAGACCCTTAGGGAGAGGCCTCACTAGGTGCGTACCCTAGATAGAGCAAACCTGCTGCCAATCGAGGCCAAAGATTTCATGATGCCTACAAACTTATATAGTCTGTTTTCATATAGTTACGGTGGTCCATCCGGAGGCCGGAGCAATATAATACGGTAACACATGCGGAGAAATGGGAAAAAGTTTGCCCACATCCTCGGTAATCCAGAGGGATTACTTTCCCTCAGCTTGGGGAGAAAGTCCGAACTGGAACCGGCTTTGGAGAGAAGCAAGGCTTCTGCTAGTGGGATGGATCATGCGGGCAGCTTCCTGTAACTCCTTCATTCCACTCCCGCTATCGCTGCTTCGACGGCATCGATGTCAGCCCCGAGATCCTTGCCGTCCGAACCCGCACCCGCGCCCGGAGAGACTTTCGAGCAACCGGCACCCTTGGCATGGCAAAGCCGGGGATCTTTGCTCACGCCCTCTTTTGAGTCAAAGTTGCGGACGCCCGCGGCTTCCCCGGAGCCGACCGTGATGTTTCCCTTGGGAAAGGAGCCTCGGCCGCCAATGATCAAATTCTTGTCGAACTTATAGGAATTGAAGCAGGCATCGAGAACGGATTCTCCACCCTGATGCTGCGTCTTTGAGGCGCAACTGGCAGGGCCTCCGCCTGCCGAGGCGATGGCTGGCCGCCGATCGCCCGCCGCAAACACGCTGTTCGTGATGGAAAAATTGGTCATCTTTTCCCCCGCGTCGAGGATCGAGAGCAAACTTCCCCGCACGAAAGCGGTGACGTGGTCGATCAAAACATCATGGACCGGAGGCTGCGTCGAAACCAGAATGATGAAGGCGCCTCCACCTTTGAAATCCTGATCGTGCAGGCGGTCGGCGAAGAGGTCGTGAATGCTGTAGCGACCACCGTCTTCCGGAGCGCCTCCGGTCTTCGCCAGGGCGTTCGCGATCTGCAAAACTCCGGCGACATTGCGAACGCGGTTGTAACGGAGTGTGATGTCATTGACTCGGCACACGGGACATTTATTCGATTGGCTCTTGGGCGTGAGCAGGATTGAAAATCCCGTTTGACTGAATCCTCCCCAGGAGTTCTCCAGCAGATTGCCCTCGAACAAGAGCCGGATCGCACTCTTCAGCTCAAGGTTGTTCTTGACGATCACCGGGTTTCCCGAGGGTCCAGCCACGAAGCCCGGCTCGCCCTCCTTCCACAGCATCGGCCGAAAAAGATGGTTGCGGCGAATTTCGATGTCGGTGGGAACGATGGTCGCGCCGCTTCCTCCAAAGAGAATGTTTTCTCCCGCGGCCTCGATGAAGTTGTTGTAAATCTTCAGCGTGGTAATCGGATCATCGCCGCTCCCGCCACCGATTCCGGTGGCGTCGGTGCACTTTCCGGTTCGCGCAATGCAACTCAGACCGCTGATATACGAGTCGATTACGGCAATCATCTTAGCGCCGTGCACGATGCCGACTCCGTGGCCGACCTCGGCGCCATCAGCGGCGTGAATCCAATTGCGATCGAAGACGACGTGATCGGTTTTTTCTACGGTGATGATGCGTCCGATGTTCGCCTCGGGAGGTGTGGTCCACTCAATGCCGATGAAGCGAAGGTGATCGCCGATCGCAGCTCCGTCCGGACGATGGACAATCAGAGTCGCCAGCAATTTCGCTGGTCCTCCCGAAGGCTGGGCGAACGCGGGGCGGCCGGGAAGGCTGGCGATTCCTGCCCACGCGGGCGAGATGCGCGTTCCTTCGGGAGGGAGATTCGAGTCGGGCGTGTCGGTGCGCACAGTGATGTAGTGCTGGTCATCGCATTTTTTCGCGGGAAGTTCCGTCACTTCGAAAGACGTGCCCGCGGGAAGAAGCAGCGTGTCGCCGCACTTGGCGCTATCAATCTCGTGAGCCAGATCTGACTTGGCGGGCACGTGAATCTGTTTTCCGGGCGAGGGAGTACCGTCGAGCGCCGTGTAATAGCAGGCTTTCGGGAGTTCGGCCGGACCGTCTTTATCCCCGAACTGGGCGACATTGCCCTTGCCGCAGTATGCGTTCTCGGTGATCGGAGGCGCGGCAGCGTATGCGGGGCGAGGCAGCATGGCCTGGATGGCAAGGGCGAAGATAAAGATGACGGCGAAGCCGAAGGCTGGGCGCTGTGCAACTTGCATTCGCGGACGAACCGCCGAGGCAGAGCAGGGGAAATGGTGCGGAGTCATGTTTCAAATTCTCCTTAGAAACTGGAGGAACTGGCGCGATCTCGATTGCCCGCGCTTATCCGATCGCACGCCCCGCGCATGCGCTATGCCCTTTGCTGCGCTGCGTGTCGAACGCAGCGTTTTGCAAGCCGCTGTTCGGGGATGATAGCACGAGGCTGCACGGTCAGGACCGAGGAGATCGAGCCTGCGAGGCTCAACTTTCCTCCTGATATTCGCCCCCGATTTGAGGATCAGAAACAATGGGAGTGAGCAATGCGGGTGCAGGCGCCCAGGTTTCTGTCACTTGGAAGACACGCCCTGTCTTGTAGGCCCAGAAGGCTCCCACTCCATAGAGGAGGAAGGCAGAGCCGATTTCCGCCACCAACTGAATCAGATTTCTGGGAGTGAAATACCGGTTCAGTATCCAGACCGCAGCCGCCAAAGGCAGGTTCAGCAGAAACGGCAACGAATAAGACTGGCGGACGAACGTACCGACCGGGACGCCGATCTGCTTCTTCATGTGTCGTGGCATGAAGAGGAAAAACGTACAGCACAAGGGAACGGCCGTGCCGAGCGCATCGCCGACGATCCCGAGCGTAGGCACGAGGGCAATGCTCAAAATCAGGTTCGCGATGCCCTCGAGCAGTGTCACTTTTGCCATCGACTGGTGTTTGCCGATGCCAAAAAGTACGCGGCCGGAGGCCGACTGCATCAGCATCAGGGCGAAAGGGATAATAAGGACGACCAGAACCGGGTAACTATGCGGGACGTAGCGCGCTCCCACCCAGATTCGTATGACATTCTTGCCCAGCAGAATCAGGATCACGGTGATGGGTAGAATCAAAAGCGCACAAACGCGGTTCCCGGCGATGTAAACCTTGCGCAGGCGAGTGAGGTCGCCTTTCGCCTCAGACTGGCTCGACATGGGAACAAAGATCTGCGCCAGGCTGGATACAAATTCCTGGGCGTAGTCCACGATGCGCGCGCCAAACGAAAAATAAGTGATGGCGACGGTCGACATCATCGAACCGAGAACCAGTTCGTCGGTGCGGAAGCGAAGGCGTCCGGCAACGATTACCAGAAATGTCGTGCCGCCGTAAGTGGCCATGTTGCGGAAAGACGCTTTGTCGACGTAGCGAAGGCCCAGCGAAATGGGACACAACCGAAAAACGATGATGCCGCGCAGAATAGACGACAGGAGCGGAAGCGCTACGGTGATCAGGGCGATGGTGATCAATCCGTAGCCGCGATTCAGGCAAAAAACGATCAACGCGGCGCGCAGTAAAGTCGAGCCGATGCTCGTCCAGTTCAGAATGTAGAAGCGCTGCAGGCCTTCGAGCATGCCGCCAAAAACACCGAGGGGAAATCCGAGGCTGACGGAGGCTCCGACCATGAGCAACAAAATGCGCGCCTGCGAGTGCATCTCGGGCGGAATCTTGAAAAGGTGCTCGATCGACGAACTCAGCGTCAGGGTCAGGACCATGCTGACGATCCCGATGCCGCTGTAGCTGACGAGAGCCGTGTTTACGAACTGCTTGAGCTTTTCGTTATCGTCGGTGGCGGTGTACTTCGAAACGTAGCGAATAATCGAAGACCGGATCCCTAAATCGAAAAGTCCGTAATAGCCGGTAACCGAGAAAATCAGGACCCAGATGCCGTAGGCAGCATCGCCCAAACGATGCACAATAAAAGGCGAAAGGAAGACTCCCACGACCACATTGGTGGCCAGAGCCGTCCAACTGGAGCCAACGTTCTTCAGAATCTGTCGTTTTTCAAACTTCCGCATTACACTTTCCGTTCCTGCATTGGGGAACGCAACAGAGTTTTCTGTTTTGCGTTATTTCCGCTAAAGGTACGCGGCATACCGCAGCCACTGCTCGACCCGCTTCATCCCGTCCGTAAACTGCACGCGCGGTTGGTAGCCGAGCGTCTTTCTCGCTTTTTCGATGCTGAAGAATACGGTTGTGCTCTGCGTAGCTTCCGTCACTTCGTCCGGAATAAATTTGCTGTTTGCAGATCTCGTTGCCGCACGTTTCACCCCGAAACGCGCCCGCATTCTCTCGCGTTTTTCAGGCGGCATCGAGCCCACCCAATTCCACGCTTTTTTCATCGCGGCTTCCGTTAGAGGGATTTGCAGCAGCATCTCGCGAAATGGTTTGCTCCGCGCCACACGAGCCATCGCTTTTACGGATCCCATCACCATTCCGGATTTCTTGCCGCGGCTGGCTTCGATCTCAGCCCGCGTCATCTCTTGGACCTCCGGCGGCGCCGCGAGCAAGGCAACGTGTGCGCGAATGAAATCTCCCCAGGTAATGCGTTCGCCGTCGGTAATCAGGAAAACCTGATTCAAGGCCGCGTCGTTCTCGACGCCGAGCAGCATGGCGTCGATCAGATTATCGACATAGGTCGTGTTACAGGCGCCACGGCCTGCGTCGATGAAGGCCACGTGTCCCGCGCGCAGGTCTTCGATCAACCGCGTCGACCACGCGGAGTATGGGCCCCAAACAATGGATGGACGAAGGATGACCACGGGCAACCCGCGCTTGCCGTAGTCCAGAACGACTTTCTCGGCGGCCGCTTTGTTATCGCAGTAAGGATCGCCCGTATGCCGCAGCGGGGCGTCTTCCGTTTCGGAGCCGGGAAGCGGCGTGATTCCGTAAACTGCGGCCGTGCTGATATGAACGAAGCGCTGGACACCAGCGGCGAGCGCGACTTGCAGTATGTTTTCGGTGCCGCGCACAACGGTGCTGGCGGGACCGAGACCGCAGTGAATTACGATCTTCGCGTCCCGAAGAGCGCGCCGCAGCGACTCCTTGTCCTGCAGATCGCCGGGACAAAGTTCAACGGGCATGCGTGCAATGCGTGGCGCGCGATGCATGCCATGCACGAGGGTACGGACTCGCGGTCCGCCGGCCTGGATAAGACGCTCGCACACGCGGCCGCCAATGAATCCAGTGGCGCCGGTTACGAAGATGGTTTCGTTGCGCCAGTTCATGCGCGTGCCTCATTGGTTGTTGGCGCGCTCACCTTGTGATCCTCTATCGAGCGGGGCTTAGAATCAATTTCGGACCATGGCTCCGCAATTCTCTTTTTATTGGCATAGCAGCTTTCGATGAGTTCCAACACGCGCACTGCCTGCCACCCGTCGACTTCGGGCTTCGTATGGTTCCGGACGCTCTGCACGAAGTTGTCGAGCTGTCTCCAGTACGAACTTGTGCCAGCAAAGTTTTCTAGACGCAAGGTCTGACTTACCGGGACGCCAGCGATTTCGCGGTGGATCACGACCACCTCGGGGTCCTGAACGGAAATTTCCGCGCTGGCTGCACTGCCCTGCACCAGCAAGCGATTGGGGAGTTGGAAGGTGCGGCTCAGCCGCAGATGTCCTTGGACGTCGCCGAATTTTCCGGCATGCTTTACGTCGAGAAAAAGGTTGGCTTCGATGCCGCTGCCCCAGTCGTCATCCTGGTAGTCGAACGCCGTTACGGGGCCGAACCAATCGATCACGCTGTCCAGCATGTGAACGCCGAAATCGACAAGGGCCCCGCCGCCAGCCTTCGAACGCTCGAAATAGAAGCCGGACGCGCTGCGCCAGTCGAATGCGCCGCCGTATTGAAAGTCGTAGCTTTGCAGATTTCCCAGCAGGCCTTCGGCGATTACCAGTTTCAGCAGGGGATGGCTGGCGGCAAAACGACGATTCATTCCGACCGCGAGAACAAGATTTTTTTGTTCCGCGAATTCGGTGCAGGAGCGCGCTTCGGCAGCCGTGATCGCCAGCGGCTTCTCGCAGAGCACATGGACTCCCGCCCCGAGGCAATCCAAATTGCTGCCGACGTGCAGGTGGTTCGGGAGCGCGTTGATGAGAGCGTCGACTTGTCCGAAAAGGTTGCGATAGTCCGCGACCGCCTTACAGGCAAGGCCGCGGCTCTGAATGAGGGCGTTCGCGCGAGATGTGTCGGTATCGACGAGCGCGACGAGTTCGACCCCAGGGTGTGCGTTGACAGCGGGAATGTGCTCGCTGCGGGTAATCGCTCCGCAACCTAGAATGGCCAGCCGGATTCTGTCCGTCATCCCCGCTTTTCCCCGAGGACACTGGTGGTCGTAAGTTGACTCTCGTCGCTTTCTATTTTTTGCGCCGTCTGGGCCTCGCAGCTCCGCGGAATCGTGCCGTCGGGATTCCGCGTGACCAGATCGTAACCAAATTCGGCCATGATGTTGCCCCAGGCCGACTCAATTGCGGCCACCGACTCAGGGCGCAACTTAGTCTTCCAGCCTCCAGCCGAGGCCGTGCGAATGAACGGGATGTCGCTGCGTTTATCTTTCGTCGAGACCCACTCTTTGCCCTGGGTTTTTTCCATCTCGCGCATGCGGTCGGCGGAGCTGCGGTCGAGCGTCGTTTGCAGCAGTTTGGGCGAGGGTTCGATTCCGTAAAACTCGGCAATCCGCTTCAATTCCTGCTCGGGATGAGATTTCATATCCTCGTAGCGAAGCAGCAAGAATCCCGGACGCGCTCCCCGCGCAAAAGCCCAACTGGCGACGTTTTCGCCCCATGTGCCCCAGTTGGCCGAACCTAAATGTCCGGTCACGAAATCTCGGATGTAGCGTTCCAGCGGATAACTGTCTTCAATGTGGCGATACTTGCGGGAGAAATCGTAGTAGGAAAGGGCGACATCGCGCGGATCGCGCATGATGTAGATGACTCGCGGATAGCGCGGATCGAAGTAGGAATGGCTCTTGATCGTCCGCGGACTTGGAATCGCCCGCATGTAGCGGCTCGATTGCGCCTCGGTATCGGGGACCCAACGCTCGATGTTGGCGAACGTGGCCGCTTCTTCGGGATGCAGCAAGTTGGCCACGAGGAAGCGGGTCCAGGTATTTCCGGATCGAGGATAGGAGACAATGAAGGTATCGTCGTGACGGACCGCGAGCGTGCGGCCCGCGATGTCGCTGCCCAAAGCGTACTTCAATACTTTTCGGATTCCGTAAATCATCGCGCCGGCCCGTTCAGCACAGCTGCAAGCAGCCGTGAGTCGGGATCGGCTGCGGCCGTCTTAGTTGCCGAGTGCAGCAGCAGTTCGTATCCCAAATAAGTCATTAGAGGACCCCAGGCAGTTTCGAGTTGCGCGACTGCGGCCTGGGGAAGACCGGTCTTCCATCCGCCGGCTTTCGCGGCGCGCACAAAAGGAACATCCTGACGCGTGCTCTGGGTCGAAGACCAAAGATGCCCCTGAGACTTCTCGAGTTTGCGCATTTCATCCGCGGAACTGCGCTGGACGGCGTTCGAAATTCGCGCGGCATCGGCCGGAATTTCCAGGAACCCGGCAACTTTGTTGAGTTCGCGGGCCGCATCAGCCAGCATGTCTTCGTAGCGCAAGAGCAAAAATCCGGGACGATTCTGACGCGTGGCCAGCCATCCGGCTACGTTTTCGCCCCACGATCCGTAAGGACTGGTCTCGCCTTTCACGAAGCGGGCCACAAATTTTTCCGGAGGATAGCCATCTTCAATCAGACCGCGTTTGCGATGAAAGTGGAACTGGGAGAGGGCCACGTCGCGCGGGTCGCGTACCACGTAAATCACGCGCTGGTAGCGGGGATCGAAATACTGATGACTTTTGATGATCCGGGGCCTAGGCATACGGGCCAACGCGCGCTTCGAAAGTGCCTCGGGATCGGGCGTCAATTGGTTGATGTTCGAGAAATCCGCAGGTGTTTCGGGATAGACGAGATTGGCGATGAGAAAACGCGTCCAGGTATTGCCGGACTTCGGAAACGACAGAATAAATACGTCGTCCGGGAACACCACGAGGTTGCGCCCCGGGTGGTGCAGGTTCAATCCCCGCCGAACTACGCGGATCAGTTTCTCCATCATAGAGTTGACTTTCGAGTTAACTTCTTAGTTCGCGTCAGCTCTTAATTGTAGCTGACGCTGGCAGTGAGCCATTCGCTCTCAGGTTTCGCCAGTTTACTGCGCTGTGATCGGCGAAACCGTGCCCCGCCCTGTTTTTCGGGCCAGGCGCGCGTCCTGAAGAGCCAGGAACCGACGCACCGCCCACGGCGCAATTCGTACCGCCAGGGCCATGCGATGGCTCTTCCGATCGGTGGACAACGTTGCCGCATGATCGGCCGCGGCGCGCGCTTCGGCGTAGTTACCCTCGCGCAGGTGGCGTTTGACCAGATCTTTTTGGCAGAGCCACTCGGTGCGGACAATAATTTCTTCGATCAGAGTTTTCTGCTGCGCAGAGACCGGCAGCGTCCTGCGTATTTTTTTCAGGATTTCGATCTGTGCCTGCTTGAGCAGATAGCTATCGGCCGCAAGTCCACCCGGCAGCAGCCGATGCACGATACCGACCTCTGACAAAAAGCCGATTCTCGCGCCGCGAAACGACATGCGCGCCCATAGATCGAAGTCTTCGCAGCGGCGGTACTGCTCATCGAAGAGACCCGCGTCGATCATTGACTGGCGCGAGGCAACCATGGCCGACGTGGTCACGCCACATTCTTCTGTAATGAGTTTTTCGAAGGTAACCGGCGGATTCTGCGGCTGGCGCTCGAAAGCCGTGCCAACGTGAACCCCATCCCGCACGAAGTCCGAATCGCTGTAAACCAGGTCGAAGCCGCCTTCTTGGAGCAGGGGGACCAACCTCGCCAGATGCTCGGGCAAATAAAGGTCGTCGCTATCGAGGCAGGCGATGTATTTTCCGCGCGCGGCTCGAATTGCGGTATTGCGAGCGCCCGACGGACCGCGGTTTTCCTGCCGGACGTAGATGAGTTTGTCGCCGTAGCTGCGAATCGCCGCTTCCAGCGTCTCGGTGTCGGGCGACCCGTCGTTGACGAGCACCACCTCGAAGTTCGGGTAAGTCTGCGCGAAAACCGAATCCAACGTCTGCCGAACGTGCTCTGCCGCCCGATAGGCGGGGATTACAACACTCACCAGCGGCATTTGCGGATTTTCCAAGGCGCACACGCTCCCTGTTCTGGTTACAGCAAGCGTCGATCCAAAGGGAATCGGGCACCTGCACCTAACCCTCTGATTTTAATAGATGTCTATGACGGGTTGATGACTGAATCCCAGAATCGGCGCAAGCCTGGCGCTTTTTTGGGTAATTTGCTTCTTCTTTTTGTCCCTTCGTCAATCGCGCCCGCCTCGGCAAAAGTGGGGCTGAATCGCGTCGCCAAGCATCAAAGTTAGCTGGGGCAGTAACTACCCGGATGTGCTATATATACCCACCGGTTAGGCTTTGCTTCGGGGTCAGGTTTCGCATATTCTTAGCTGCGCATAAAACTTTCTTATGAGTAACTCAGCAGAGGCAGTTCCCCTCTTCTCGACAAGAGAAGATGGGTTATCGTCGGGCTTGCCTCGCTGGCAAGCCGCGGTAGTTTTGCTGCTTATCGCGTGGCTTTATACTCCGATTCTGATTCGGCTGTTTCTTGAGTGGGTAGGCCCTCATCACGATCCTAACTTTCAGCACGGAATCTTCGTCCCGATCTTCGCTGCCTTCGTCGTCTGGCAAGACCGCGAGCGGCTGCGGGCCATCCCCTCTTCTCCTTCGTGGGCTGGCTTGGTGCTGGTATTGCTCAGCTTGGTCACGCTCGTCGTCGGAGATTTAGGCGCGGAAAATTTCTTGTCGCGCGTCTCGTTGCTGATCTTATTGGCCGGCCTCATCATTCTGTTTCAGGGATGGACGTTTTTTCGCGCTGTGTTATTCCCCTGGGCCTTTCTGATTCTGATGATCCCGATCCCCAACCTGATCATCCAGAAAATCAATTTTCCGCTGCAACTCGTCGCCTCAAGACTTGCGACGGATCTCTTGCAACTAGTCGGCGTTCCCGTCTTCCGCGAAGGAAATTTAATCCAATTGGCTGCCATGCCGCTGGATGTCGCGGAAGCCTGTAGCGGCATCCGATCATTGCTGAGCCTAGTTACGCTCTCTATTATTTACGGATATTTATTGGAAAGTCGCGTGTGGGTTCGCATTGCGCTTGCGGTTTTAGCTGTCCCGATTGCGGTCGTCGCCAACAGCTTTCGGATTTTCGGCACAGGTCTGCTCGTGCAAACCGGGCATCCCGATGCCGCGGAGGGTTTTTACCACGCCCTCTCTGGAGTGTTGATCTTTGCCGTCGCGCTAACCTTACTATTCGTCGCGCATTGGCTCATCACTTTGATTTGGAAGAGCAAGCCTGTGACGGCAAGACCTGCCGCCAAGGTCACGAATCTGCCGAAGCGATCGATAAACGAAGTGCAAATCAGGGCTGGCTTGTCTCGCTTTGCGGTAGCGGTGATCCTTCTGTTTGCCACGGCCGTTGGCCTTCAGGCGCACTCTCATAATGAGGTATTTCCTCCGCGCGAGCCTCTTAGTTCTTTGCCCAAGCAGATGCAGAGTTGGACGGGTACGGATGAAGCCCTCGACCAACAGACCCTCGCGATCCTGGGACCCGGCGAATTTCTGCTGCGCGACTATGTGAATGCGAAGAAGTTGCAGCCCGAGATCAATTTGTACATCGCGTACTTTCCCACGCAAAAAGCCGGGGACACGATTCACTCGCCGAACCACTGCCTGCCGGGCGCGGGGTGGATTCCGGTTCGGAACGAAGTGGTGCAGATTACTCGTCCGGATGGCTCGTCTTTTCCAGCAAACCGGTATTTAGGCTCCAAAGGCGGAGAACGGCAACTGGCGCTTTATTGGTTTCAAGCGCACGGGCGGGTTGTGGCCAGCGATTGGAAGGCGAAGTACTATCTGGTTGACGATTCCATCCACATGAATCGTAGCGATGGTGGCCTGGTGCGGTTGATGACTCCGATGCTGGAGGGCGAATCTGCCGACGCCGCCCAAGCCCGCCTGATGCAACTCGGATCGCAGGTTCTTCCGCTTCTGGACAATTACATTCCGCGCTGAATCAGCTTTTGATACTCGGTCGGCGAATATCCTGTGATCGTGCGAAAGTCGTTGATCAGATGCGCCTGATCGAAGTATCCCAACTCCAGCGCCAACTGCGGCCAGTCTGGCTCCTCGCCGGTATGGGAGCGCTCGATCAACTCGTGCAATCGGTAGCGGCGAATCACCCATTTTGGACTTACTCCCACATACTCGCTGAATAAGCGCTGCAGAGAGCGCTTACCCATACTCGTTCGCTCGACCAGGTCGTCTACGGTTTTGATCTCGCGGTCCTGCAGAATCTGTTCGACCAGTTGGCCTGCCAACGCCACTGTCTTGTCTGGCTCCGGCATTCGCTCGTGGAAAAATGCATTGGCGGCTCCCACTTTCTTGCTCTCTGATAGATCTGAAAGAACGACGCTCTGCAGCGCCTGTACTTCCTTTCCGAAAATGCGCTCGACCGGAACAGTTCGGTCCGCGAGTTTAGAAACCGCATAACCGAGAAAAGGACGAAATCCGCCCGGCTTGAATTTCACGCCAAAGACCTGCGACTGGCCTTCGAGCGTGCGCGTAAACATGTGCGTTTGCACGCCGGCTACAACCGATGCCGCTGGCTCAAAAATTACATGGACATTAGGATGAGGGACGCTCTCGGCCAATTGGGGTTCGCAGCCGCGCAGGTCCCACCGGATCATCCAATAGTGAGCAATCCATCCGGCGAGATCAGCTGCGGGGCGCTTGCGTGCGTGCCTCATCTTTCCCGCACGGAGCGGGCGCCGCAACATGCCGCGTGCTTTCCCTACTTCCGGGTCGTAGACTTCTTCGATTTCAGGTGGCTGTCGCGTTTTTCCAATCATTGCTTTCAAGGCAGCGTTATAGTCTCTTTCGAGGCGAGCCCGTCAACGAGCTGGTGAAAAAATAGGCGTCATCGATATAAGCGATAAGCCGAGGACAAAAATATGCCCGAATTGGTAATCCGCAAAGCAATCGAAGTGAATGCCCCGATCGAAACTCTGTGGAAGGTTCTCACGGATGCCGAGTTCATTCCACAATACATGTTTGGTTGCGTTGCTGAAACGGATTGGAAGCCGGGCTCTCGGTTGCTATGGAAGGGCGCGGCCGATGGCAAATTGTATGTGAAGGGGAAAATCGTCGCCTTCGATCCTCCCCATCGTCTTGTCTATACGATCTTCGATCCGAATTCGAAGATCAAAGACATTCCTGCGAACTACCTGACGATGACTTACGATCTCAAGAAACGCGGCGACCGCGCTTCGCTGCTGGAGATTACGCAGGGAGATTTTGCCGACGTGGAAGACGGCGAGAACCGTTACAAACACTCTCTGGATGGGGACGATACGGTGTTGACAGGGATCAAGACGCTGGCGGAAAGTACCTCTGCAGAAAGATAGGTCGTTTGGAAGGATTGGCTACGCGTGAATCCGAACCTCCTCCGATTCTTGTTTCCGCGCCTCGGCGAACGCTTGTGGGAGAAACCGCAACAGATCCGTTGCCACGAGCGAGTTCTCCCCGACCGACGCACAAGCCAAATCTCCCGCGAGTCCGTGGAGATAAACGGCCAACGCCGTCGCTGCGAGCGCTTGCTTAGGATGTTGCGCAATCAAACCAGCGACCATGCCCGTGAGAATATCTCCCGTGCCGCCCGTCGCCATCCCCGGATTCCCTGTTGAGTTCACCCACACGGTTCCATCAGGGGAAGCGATGAGCGTGCGATGGCCCTTCAAAACAACGATCAACTCATGTTCGCGAGCGAAATGTCGGGCGACTTCCAAACGATTCGCTTGAATTTCGGCAATACTCCGCCCGGTCAAGCGCGACATCTCTCCCGGGTGCGGAGTAATGACCAGTGTTCGCCCCTCGCCATTCAGCTCGCCAGCGAATTTGTCGAAGGCGTTCAGACCATCCGCATCAATCACCATATTCACGACGGCAGCGTCCCCCGCCGACGTCTCGCCATGCTTCACAACGTCCCGCACAAATTCGGAAGTCTCCTGGTGGCGCGAGATACCCGGGCCAATCGCCAGCGTCTTACGTTGCAACAGCGCAGCGAGGCCCGAATCGAGCGCCCGTTTGGAGATGGTGCCATCGCCCGTTTCCGCCAGAGCCTCAGTCATCAGTTCGGGATGAAACGACGCAATTGATGGCAGCACTGATTTCGGCGTAGCGACAGTCGATAGTCCGGCGCCGGCTCGCAGGGCGGCAAATCCCGCCATGGCCGCGGACCCGGCCTTCCCAAACGATCCCCCGATCACAAGGACGTGTCCGTAGCTTCCTTTGTTCCCTTCCTTCTCGCGCGGCGCAAGGAGCGAAGCGAAATCCGAGGGCGTATTTAGATTCAATCCGAGTTTCGAGACAATCGCTTCAGCGGGCGAACCAATGGGCGCGATCAGCGTTGGCCCGTCAGTCAGCTCCACGAAAACATGTGCTGGACGTGGCGCCGTAAAAGTCACGACAGCATCGGCCCGCGCGTGGCTCCCATCCTTCCCTGGCGGATTACGCCCAGCGGCCTTCGTAGTGTCAGCATCGGCACCTGAGGGAATATCCACCGCGACGACCGTCGCGGTTGCACGGTTCAACTTAGCGATCGCGGCAGCATAAAGCGGGCTGAGAGGAGGACGAAAACCTGTACCTAAAATCGCGTCCAGCAGCAGGTCCGACGAAAAAATTTCGACTGCCTCTGATGACTCAAGCTCGCGCACTTCACGAACGATCAGTGGCGCCTGTGGCGGACGAAGGTTCGGCAGCATTCGCTGAAACGCCACCGCAGCATCGCCGCGCAGTTCCGCCGGATCGCACAGCAGAAGCAGACGCACGGCATGCCCTGCCTCGACAAGCTTGCGGGCAGCCACGAATCCATCGCCGCCGTTATTTCCTTTTCCGCAGAGAACACCGATACGCTCGGCGCGGGGATACTGAGAAAGCAGGAAACGCGCCACCGCCGCTCCGGCATTCTCCAACAAACGAATGGAGGGAACTCCCCAGCGCTCGGATGTATCCTTGTCGATCTCCCGCATTTCTGCGGCGCTCACGATTTTCATAAAATCAAAGTTTTCTTAAATGAAGATGCTCTTTGTCCGGCTGAAAACACCTCTCGCAAAATGCGAGTATAGCCCGGGCACAGTTTTGTGTGCAGGCCGCGGAGAATTCCAGGAACCGCAGTTAGCGAATGTTCTTTGTTAAGTCCGGTCGGTCGACGTGCGAATCGGCGTGTTAGGATGAGCGGCAAGACGGTCTGGGAGAGAACAAAAATGGCGGAGCGATCGGGACCACGGGCTCACGACCCGTTCCGAGGCCGGCAACCGACCAGTCACGAACGCCAGTGGGGAAAACCTTGGGATGCCTCGTACCACAACGGCCCTGCGCCTTGGGATGTCGGCCAACCGCAACCAGCAGTCGTGCGTCTGGCATTCGAAGGCAAGTTCGCCGGACCGGTGCTCGATGCAGGCTGCGGGAGCGGCGAGAACGCTCTACACCTCGCTTCTCTAGGATTGACGGTTCTGGGCATTGACGTGGCTGAAACGGCTCTGGCGCTAGCGCGTCAGAAAGCCGCTAGACGCGGAATCGAAGTGGAATTCGCGACGGCCGACGCCTTTCAGTTGGATCGATTGGGGCGCAAATTTGCAGCGGTTCTGGACTGCGGACTGTTCCACACCTTCGACTGCGACGAGCGAGCCCAGTACGTAGCGAGTCTCGCATCGGTAACGGAGCGCGATGGAAGACTTTATCTATTGTGCTTCAGTGACGAAGGCTACGACACCGGCCCGCACCCGGTCAGCCAGGCAGAACTGAGAGCGGCGTTCAAATCCCAGACTGGATGGGAGGTCGCTGCCATCGAACCTGAGCGGCTCCGGACAAGGTTCCACGGGGACCACGGCGCACCGGCTTGGTTCGCGATGATCAAACGGCTGTAGTTCGGCGGATAAGCGTTTCTTGAGTCGCGATGAACCGGCCGAGATCTTCTCGTGAGAAAACTGTGCTGACAGCTCGAAAACGGAATCGGGCTCTGATCGATACTGCGAAGAAAAACGGAAGACAGGAGCGCCCATGACACTGGCGATTGTTCTGATGGCTTCTGTGGTTTACCCTCTGCTCGCTCACGTTGACGTGGCTCGCGGCAAGAATGTTGGGGATGTCGTCTCGGAAATACAAATCGAGCGGACGGTCTACATCTCACCAGACTGGTGTGCCAACGCGGAATCAGGCAAGGCGTATCCGGCGCAGATCGATAAGAACCGCACAACCGTCCGGCTACAGGTCGGACAGAACGTGTGCAAATATCACATCTTAGATGCGCGGCCTTTTCTCAGACGGAGAGCTCCTCCAGATCTGCAATGAGAAGTTAGGCCTGACGGCGAGAGATCCAGTTGAAGTCCCAACTCACGCCGTCAGTTTGGCATTGACGGTTTCCATGAGATCCATAATCATGCGGAGAACCGCCTCATCTCCGATCGCGGTGTTGATCATGGTGTGATACACCACGCGGTCAGGCCATTCGACGTGGAAATACTTCTGGATGAAAGCAACGCGTTCCCGATCAACCGTATCCACTAGCTGTTCGGCCTCCTGCTCACTTTTCCCGCGAGCCAGCAGACGCCGCACTTTGTCTTCTCGCGGAGCGTAGAGGAAAACGCGCAGCGCATCCTGACGATTTCTGAGAAACTGTTGCGACCCTCTTCCGACAATCACGGAGTTGCCCGTTTTCGCGGCGTGCTGGACGACCTGCTCGGTGAACTGCAAAATGCATTCACTGTCGACCAGTTTCAGCTTATGAGCATTGAGGCTTCCCTCGTAGCTTCCACGCAAGAAGGATTTGAAGAGCCGGTAATAGAGGGGATCGGTTTTTTCCTCGCGGCCCTCGACAACTGACTTGGGGCAATCGGCAAGCCTTGCGATCTCCTCGGTCAGCAGCTGATCCCAGAGCTTCCAGCCGAGTTTTTTCGCCAAAAGCTGCGCGATCTCGCCGCCGCCGCTTCCATACTCGCGCTCAATCGTGACAATTTTTATCATTTTAGGGAAACACCTTAGCGAAACACCGGATTCAAATGTGGACGGCCATTACCGGGCATGGTCCCAGTTGCAGCACCCGATAGATCGTCGAACCAAATACTGCCAGATCCAAGGCACCACGGCCACGTACGCCCATCACGACGAGGTCGGCCTGGATTTCCTCGGCGAGTTGGATAATCCGCTGATAAGGTTTTCCAAGGAGCACTTTCGTCTTCGTCTTGAGGGCTCTTGTTCTCTCCGGCGGAATCAGTCTATCGAGTTGCTGCGTCGCTGTCGCGAGGGATTCATCAGACTCGGCGGCACTCGGGACGTCCTCCATTACGTGCAGCAGCGTGAGTTCAGCGTCGTACTCCTCCGTGACTGAAATCGCATAGTCCAAGGCGCGCTCTGAATTTTCAGAAAAGTCGGCACAGAAAAGAATGCGGCTCAAGTGGTGAACGTACCCCCCCTGTTTGTCCGCGGCCTTTGATTGGCTGGCCAACGATTCGTGTGTTGGCCGGCAGACCGCAACCACAGGGCAGGGGGTCCTGCGCATCACTCGATTAGTGACGGAACCAAGCACCAGACGGTCATATCCACGACGGCCGTGCGTTCCCATGACGATGAGGCCCGCTTTTTGCTGTTGCGCGGCCGATAAAATACAGTCGGGCGCTGTCCCCTCATGCACCACGAGCTCCGGATGAATTCCGTCGCGTGGGTGGTTCTTCACAAATTGCCGGAGTTGCTCTTTGCCGCCCTCGCCCAGGGCACGGCAGTATTCCCGGTAGTCGCCGGTGGAGGCGACATAATCGGCGAAGGGGTAACGCGAGAGTTCTACGATATGCATCACCACTAATCGGGCGCGATAGTGCTCGGCCAGCGAAAGGGCGTGTTGATACGCTCTTATCGAAAACTCCGAGAAATCAACCGGACAAAGTATGAGTTTAATTTCGAGCATAACCACGTTCCAAAGGGCGATTTATAGCACGGACCTCGTCAGATTGATGATCACTCCACTATCCTGGCTCCTCCGCCTCCGGGATCATTTTTCTTGAGCAAAAACGCCAGAAAAAACATGACCGCCGCGAACACGCCAAGAACTTTGAAAGTATCGATGTACGCCAGACTGGCTGCCTGGGCCTGCAGCGATTGGTAGATCCGGGCATAAGCCACGATTTGTGCCTCGTGCTTGCCCACGCCAGAGATGGCCAGGCGCTGCGCCAATCCATTCGCCGAATTTACAAAATTCGGGTTGTCGATCCGGACATCCTGCACCAGCCTGGCTTGATGGAATTGGGAGCGCCGCGCGATCAATGTGGTGACCAAAGATGTTCCCACGCTGCTCCCCATATTGCGCATGAAATTGACAATGCCGGCGACGGAGTTGTTCTTTTCCGGCGCGATGCCAACATAGGCTGCCAGCGTGATCGGGACGAATAAAAAACCCAATCCAATTACCTGCGCAATGCGCAGCCAGACCGCGGCGCTGAAACTAAGCTGCAAGTCAATCCGCCGGGTGGAGTAGAACATGGCGATGGAGAGAGCCAGCCAGCCAAAAGCAATCAGACGGCGAGCTTGGATCTTCGTTGTCAGTTGCCCCATTATCGGCATCTCAATCAGCAACACGAGGCCCCCAGCCGAGAGAGCGAGCCCTGCCAGTTCAGAGGTGTAACCCAAGAGCGTCTGAAGGAACTGCGGCATCAGCACCAGGCTGCTGAACAACAGAATTCCCAGCATGAACATCATCAAACTCGAACTCGCAAAGTTAAAGCTCTTGAACATGCGAACGTCGATGATGGGCGCCTTTTGGCGCCATTCCCAAATCACCAGCGAGATCAGGGAAACCGTGGCGACCAAAATTAACGTCGTTATGAAACGTGAGCCAAACCAGTCATCTTCCTGACCCTTGTCGAGCAAAATCTGTAAAGCTCCGATGCCCAGAATCAGCAGAGCGATGCCGATGTAGTCCAACTTCACTCCAGCGGACTTAATTTTCGCTAGATAAGGAGGGTCTTCAACGAAGCGACGCACCAGAAACCAGGTTGCCAGGCCGACGGGAAGGTTGATGAAGAAAATCCAACGCCATGAATAATTAAAAGTGATCCACCCGCCCAGCGTCGGCCCGATCGTGGGCGCCATGATGGCCGTAATGCCATAAAGAGCAAAGGCCAAACCTCGTTGTTGCGGGGGAAAGGTGTCGGCCAGAATGGCCTGAGCCATCGGCTGCAGGCCGCCGCCGCCGATACCTTGCAGCACCCTGAAAAGAAGAAGAAAGCCGAGGTTCGGTGCGATACCGCAAAGTAAAGAACTAACAGTAAAGATGCCGAGACAGGTCATGAAAAAGCGCTTGCGTCCGAAAGCGCCAGCGAGCCATCCGCTGATTGGCAGGATGATGGCATTCGATACCAGGTAGGAAGTCAGCACCCACGTGCTCTGGTCGTTGCTCGCGCCCAGATTGCCGGCCATATAGGGCAGCGCCACGTTGGCAATGCTAGTGTCGAGCACCTCCATGAAGGCTGCCAGGGCGACAACCACGGCAATCAGCCAGGGATTGTACTTGGGCCGCCAAACTTCCTGTTCGGTAGTGAGCGCAGCGGAACTCATTTCAGGTAGACATCGGGCACGACATTCATGCCGGGCCGAAGCTGACGATCCCGGTTCTCGCCTGGCTCAAGGACAATCTTTACGGGAATTCTCTGCACAATTTTGACGTAGTTTCCGGTGGCATTCTCCGGCGGAAGCAAGCTGAAGAGCGGGCCGGTAGCACCCGCGATGCTGTCGACGTGGCCTTTGAACGTACGGCCGCTCGAATCAATGCTGATTTCCGCTCGTTGTCCAACTTGCATGTGCTTAAGCTGAGTCTCTTTGAAGTTGGCGGTTACCCAAACCTCGTCGAGGGGCACAACCGTCAGAAGCTGCTGGCCCTCCTGAACGTTCATCCCGACCACCACGGTCTTATTCACTACGCCGCTGACGGGCGCGACAATTTTCGTGTATCCGAGATTCAATTGCGCCTGTTCAAGTAAAGCGCGCTTTTGCTCAACGTCCGCTATCAAGGCGCGCACGTGTGCCCGTGTGGACGACACCTGCTCGGGGCCGGTCTCCGCATAGCGGTGGTTGGCATCGGCCTGCGCCAGTTTGCTGCGGGCTTGTTGGACGAATTGCACCGCCGCAGACTCATTGGCGCGTGCCGCCACTACCGTTGCCGTGCTCGATTTGGCTGCGGCCAAGGCTTGATCGTAGACCTGCTTCGCGACCTCCCGCTTGTCGACGAGTAACTTGTAGCGCTGCAGATCGTCTTGCGCCTTGACATCGTTCGCTTCCGCCTCTTCAACCTGAGCATGTGCGGCCGAGACCTGTTTCTCGGCAGCAGCCACGCCGGCGTTCGCGTCCTCGATGCCAGACGCTGCGAACTTCAGTTGGCTCGACGTGTTCACTGAAGTAATGGGAACCGTGATATTCAGGGATTGAGCGGTCGCTTCGGCGTTGGCGAGATTCGCTTGTGCCTGCGCCAGAGCAACCTCATAGTCTTTCGGATCAATCTCCACCAGCACGGTTCCCTTCTCCACCCACTGGTTATCGTCCACGTTGACCTTGACCACGTAACCCGAAACACGCGCGCTGACGGGATAGAGATGGACGTCGACCTGGGCGTCATCTGTCGATTCGTAGCTGCTCAAGTAGCGCCACAAAAAGATGCCTCCGATAACCACCACAAGAACAACAACCACAATGATGAGATTTCGGCGACGCTTGGACCTCGCGCTAGCCGGAGGCTTCTTCGCCAAAATCGATGGCTCGACCGGCGATTCTTTCGCCGTGTCAGCCGCCAAATGAGGTGGATTATCCGCCATGTTTATTTCCCTCTGAAGTAGTCCTTGACGCCCTGCTCGGCGACCCCGAGAGCACGAGCCAGGGAAATTTTTGCGTAATTATAGTTGTAAAGACTCGAGATGTACTGTTCATGGGCACTGGCGACCGCCTCTTGCGATTGCACCACTTCCACGGAATCCGTTACCCCCGCCGTGAAGCGGTCGCGGGACTGCGTCAGCGTCTGCTCGGCCAAGTCGATGTTGCTCCGCGCTACATTCACCAGGTCCGCGGACGATTGCAGGTTCAGTAGCGCGGTGCGCACGTCAGAATCGATTTGCGCCCGGAGATTGTCCAGTCGTTCCCGGCTCTGCTCGAGTTTCGCGTCAGCCTGTAATACATCCCCATGCACGCTGCCGCCCTGAAAGATTGGAATGGTCAGCGTTCCGCGAACATCGAATACCGGCGTTGCCGTCGAGGGATGCGCCGCTCCCAACCCATAGTCTCCGTTGACAGAAAGAGACGGCAGGTAGCCACCCAGCGCGGCTTTCCGGGAGAACTCGGCGGCGCGCACGTCGGTCATTGCCGCTTGGTAGTCGGAGCGCGCGGCGTAGGCGCGTTTCAGAGCTTCATCCAGAGTGATATCTTCCATCGGCTGATACGGCGACTTGTCCGTGAGTTCAAATTCCTGCCCGGGAGCCAAACCGATCACTCGCGCCACGGTCAGCTTCTGGATGGCGAAGTTGTTCTTTGCCTGGATGAGCTGTTGCTGACGCGTCTGGAGCTCAACTTTGGACCGCAGTCCATCGATGTCGGGCGACGTACCCGCGTTCACTCGGTCCGCCGCCTGGTCGTAGACAGCCTGCGCCGACTGGACCTGCGCTTCCGCCGTCTCGATGAGGGCTTCGTCGGCAATCCCTTGCAGGTAGGTGTAGCCCACTGCCAGTACAACCAGATCGCGAGCGTCCTTAAACGTGTAGCTGGCGGACTTCACGTTCTGGTTCGCGGCGCGCGTCGCGTTGATTGACTTCCAGTCGAACAGAGTTTGGGTGACAGCGGCGCGTGCATCGAAGTAAGAAAACGGACCTACCGACGACGGAATATGCAACAGGCTTCCGAGGCCGGCGAAGCCGAGTTCGTCGATATTGACCTTCGCTTCGGCTATGTAGGGCGCCGCCGTCACGTGCGGCAAAAGAGAGCTCAGCTGCTCCCATCGTTGTCCTCGGGCCGAGTGGATGTCCGCGTTCGAAAGTAGCAGTCCGAGGTTCTGCTTCAATCCGCGCTCAATGGCGTCGCGCAGCGAAAGTGGCAGAATTCCGGGGACGAGCTTGGACGGCACGCTGCCGGCAAAAGTGCTCACTCCACCTGTTCCGGGAATGGCTTGACCCGGAGCACTCGGCCCACTCATGGTGTCGATTTGCGCGAGAGATATGGCCGATCCGCAAACCAAAAGTGCGGCTAACCGGAAAGCGCCGCGGCATTCGCAACTGAATCCCAAGAGAGCCTCCTAGCTTCGAATCTTCGCGCCAGCGGCGGACGAGGAACATTATCGAGTGGCGCAGCTACAGGCAGCCTCCGCATTCTATTACCGACAGGCAGAAGTTTGCATCTCTCCAGATGCCACCCTAGAGAAAATTCATCTCGCCTTCGAGCCCATCCTTGGCAAGCCCCACTTTGCAACTTTGGATTATCCTGGTTGACGATTCGTTCCAAGATATTCTCAGAACCGAGGAATTCCGCAAAGCCGGGGTGGTTCCTTTAGGCCGTGGAAGCTTTCCAATTTCGCGCCGCGGGAGCGCGGAGCATTCAGGCGCAGGGCCCGACCCGTATCAAAGGGAATTTCGCAAGAGTGAGCAGAACAGTTCAGTCCATTACATCCGCTGGCGGGGAGCGCCTAGAAAGTGCGTTTTCGCTCTAGAGCCGTACGGTCCCATCGGGCAAGATTCGCGCCAGCTTCGTAGGTGCTCTGCGCAAAAGCTAAGATCTCTTGGCGAGGAGAATCAGCGCGGCGAACGTCGTCGTACATCAGAAAATATTCCCTGAGCTTGCTCTGATAGCGCGCGCCCTCGGGACGAACTGGCTGCTCGCCGTATCTATCAGGTTCAGGGGCCATGTACGCGTAGAAGGCTGGCGCGACTACTTCTCCGCCGCCAGGCCACCAACCGAGGCTGCTGCATTCGTGGGAGTAGGATTCAGAAGTGATTACGCCTTTGCGGGGCGGAGCGGGACGTCCACTGAAACGAGTGACGCACAGATCAAAGCTGCCCCAAAAAAAGTGAGACGGACTGGCCTTGCCGATAAATTGCGCGCGAAACTCTTTGAATACGATGTCAGTCGACCGCAGAATCCGCCACAGGCGGTTGGCATATTCCGGGTCATAGGACGCATGCGTGTCGTCCTGATCGAAAGGAACAGGGCTTACAATCTCCTGAGGCTTTGGGTTGATTTTGATGTCAATACCGAGTTCCCGTAACGACGAAAAGACTTCCCGATAAAACGCAGCGACCGACTTTGGTGCGAGTTTCAGAGCACGGCTTCCGTCAGCGATTCGAATGTTGAGCAGGTGGTCGACAAAATCGAACTCGATTGCGAGGGTCCGTCCCCGGTACGGCATGGGCGATGTCGTCAGCCCGCGAGTGCTGACGTACAGTGCGACGTTCCAGAAATGGTTCTCAAGCGGCGCGAGGGTTAGGCGAATCTTCCCCACAATTTGAGTCCAGATGTGGAGGGTGCGATACGTGCTTTCCCACTCTGCGAGCGGTAATGCAGGCCAGTTTTGTTCGATGTCGTTCATAGTAAGAGAGGACTCGCGCAATCTCCAATTCCCGGAACCCGAACGATTATGCTCCTGAATCACATGGCTTGTCTGCTGGTGCGTTTACAAACATTTACCCGAAATCGCAAACGGGAGGGGCCTGCACTCTGTTTGAACCAATCGATACAACTTTTCGCCTGCATCCGGGTTCAATAGTATGTAGGGGTGTCACCGTTTGGAGGAAACCTTGAAAGCATTGCATATGCTGTCTAAAACATTTTTGTCCGTTCCTTTGTTTCTTTTATTTGGCGCAGCATCGATCGGTCTGGTATTAGTGGGCGCGCCACGGGCGAGCGCTCAAACCGGCGCCATGTCCCCCAATCAGGGTGAATCCGATGGCGTCAACGCGGGCGGGAAGTGGCTGGAATTTTCCTCCACCGACAAAATGACGGGGGCGAGTCGAGTTCGGTTCGAACTGCAGTCCGACAATTATTTCAAGGAAGATCCGGACTACAGGCCGCGGGTGAACTTGGTTTGCAATAACGGCAAACTAAAATACGCGGACTTCAACCCTGGTGTACGGCTACTACCTCCGAACCGGCCAGGCTGGTGGGGACAGCCCCAACTGGAGGTGGAGGTGCGGGTCGATGGCGTGCATTATTACAAGGGTTGGAATTGGATGCGCGGCCGCTTTCTCTCCATGGACAAAGGCACAGTTCGCGGCCTGATGGGTGCCCAGGTTTTCAATATCGCATTGCCCACTCGAAGTGGAAGGCAGATCGCCGAGTTTTCTCCTTCGGGGCTCAATTTCGATCGAATCAAACAAGCTTGTGATTTGACACCGAAGAAACCGAGCAAAGACTAAATACGAAGGTCAGGGGCATTATTTCGACCTTTGGATCGGCCGCCAGAGGCCTTGATAGCAAGGCCTCTTTGGCTGAAAACAGAACAGGAATCCAAGCACCCGATTCGGATGGATCCAGATGGCGCGGGCTGACTGAGTTCGCGATACCTCTTGCATCCTCGCCCAATTCCCGCGAATCCAATGGTGGTATCGTGGGAGGCGCATGAAGATTGGAATCACGTGTTATCCAACCTATGGGGGCAGTGGAGTGGTCGCCACCGAATTGGGCCTCGAGCTGGCCCGGCGCGGCCATGAGATTCACTTCATCTCCTATTCCCAGCCCATTCGCCTGACCGGACCTGAACCGAACATTCACTATCACGAGGTTGAGGTCACCCGCTATCCGCTCTTTGAATATCCTCCCTACGATCTGGCTCTGGCGACGCGGATGGCGGAAGTCAGCCAGCTCTACGAGCTCGATCTGCTGCATGTCCACTACGCAATCCCGCACTCCGTCAGCGCCATGCTGGCGAAACAGATGCTCGCGGCGACGCCTCCGCGAAAGAATCTGCCGTTTGTGACAACGCTGCACGGCACCGACATCACCCTTGTCGGACTTGATCGCTCGTATCTTCCCATTACGCGTTTTTCTATCGAACAAAGCGACGGCGTGACAGCCATTTCGCAGTATCTCCGCAATCGCACCATCAGCATTTTCGATATTAAGAAACACATCGAGGTCATCCCCAATTTTGTGAACTGCGATGACTACCAGCGCAAACCCGAGTGGCTGGAAAAACGCAGCGAGTATGTTTCCAATGACGAGCGTCTCCTAGTACACCTTTCGAATTTTCGTCCTGTAAAGCGCGTGCTCGATGTCATCGAAATCTTCGATCGCGTTCGCAAGAAGATTCCCGCAAAGCTCCTGCTGATCGGCGACGGTCCCGACCGTTCGCAGGCAGAATGGCTGGCGGTGCAAAAAGGCATTCACGAGCATGTACTGTTTCTTGGAAAACAGGATCAGATTCGCGAAAAACTCGCCCTTTCGGATGTAATGTTGATGCCGAGCGAACTGGAATCGTTCGGACTGGCCGCGCTCGAAGGAATGGCCTGCGAAGTTGTGCCCATCGCCACACGAACTGGAGGCGTGCCGGAAGTGATCGAGCACGGCGTCAGCGGATTTCTCGCCGATGTCGGAGACGTAGACACCATGGCGCGTTACGCCATCGATTTGCTGGGGGGTGAGACGGAGTTGCGAAAAATGGGGAAACAAGCCCGAGCCGCGGCGCAGGCGAAATATTGTTCGAGCAAGATTATTCCCCTTTACGAAGATTTCTACCGGAAGGTACTGGAGCAATCGTCGAGGCCGTCATAAGCTCTTCCGGATTCGGAATGATCGGTAGCCTTAAACGGATCAATGTGCCGCCGCCATCCCTGTTCTCGATGATCATTTTAGCGGCGTCTCCATAAAGCACCTTGAGACGCTCGGCAACATTCGCCATCCCTATGCCGATGCCACCGAGACCGTCGGGACGCTCGATCAGTTGCGCTGCTCCCATACCGACGCCATCATCCTCCACTTCGACGACGAGCCGTGACTTGATCAGCCGGCTACGTATCGTGATGCTGCCGCCATCCACCTTAGGCGCGAGGCCGTGTTTGATGCAGTTTTCCACCAGCGGCTGTAACAGCATGCTGGGCACCATGGCGTCGAGAGAGCCAGGATCGAGATCTTTGATGACTCTCAGTTTGTCCCGTCCAAAGCGCACCACTTCGATATCGAGATAATTGTCGATAAATTCGACCTCCTCCTGCAGCGCGACAAATGAATCCGTACTATGCAGGAGGCGGCGAAGAATTGTGGCAAGCTTCAAGATCATCTCGCGCGCCGTGTCGGGATCGAAGCGCACCAGAGAAGAGATAGAATTCAAGGTATTAAAGAGAAAATGTGGATTGATCTGATTTTGCAGGGCCGCCATGCGCGCCTGCAATAGCAACCGCTCCTGCTCTTCCAGCTTGATCTGGATGCGGACGCTGTTGAAGATTTTCAGCTCCATTCCGACCACCATCACTACGGTGAGGTAGATGGCGCTTTCGAGCAGGTAAGCGTTTAGCGTCGAGGCAGCATCCCCGGTCGAGAGTCCTGGGCTCTCGAGGCTGAAAATCGAGTTGGGCCAGAAACGCCAGATTTCGGTTTGCAGAAAGCGCAGGCTGACGATGGTTACAAAAAACGCGATCTGCCAATCAAAAACGCGCGGCCGCGGAAGATTGCGCCGAATCATGCGATAGACGGTGAGATCGATAAAAGGCGAGAATGACCAGATATCCTCTTGCTCAGGAGAGGCCTTGCGTAACCACCCCGCAACGATCCCGGCAAATATGTTCAACGGAAGGCTGGCCCACTCGCCATGCAGGACGGCTGGCAACGCCATTAACGCTCCACCCACACCTCCCGCAAGACGCCCGCCGATCACGCCGAGAATCAGCGCTGTTTCCAGCGAGAGGTCGCCGGAGAGAAAGCTCTTTACGTTGAGCCGAATCCAGACGCCGAGGGCGATCGGGATGCCCATCGCCAGTGCGAGATAAATCTTGTGCTTTGTGTCCGACCACTCGCGAAAAATAAGGTTTTTGAACTCCTTGGAGCGCACCAGCGCGCTCGACAAGGCCGCAGCCACGCCCAGTTTGAGCAACAGGTAAACGAGTATCAGCCGCGGTTCGAGCATGAATGAATTGGTCCCGACAAATGACGTGGTGTCGAGATCAGGATTCGATTGTACCCGCAGCCTGCCGAAGAAGTTGCTCAACGTTCGAACCCGCCGGGACGCCACCTTGCGCGAAATCGCGGCTGCCGCCCCCACGTCCCCCGACCGTCGACAAGACCTGTTTCAGTAACGCGCCCATGTCAGCTGTTTTGCCTGCCGCCGCGCCGGTGGACACGGGCGCCGTCTGCGCAAAAACCAGGCTCGGCGGATCGACGGTGCTGGCCGCAAGTGCAATCACCGGCGTGCCGGCTCGCGTCACTTTCTGCGCGAACAGCTTTACGAAGTTCATATCGCGATCCGGAAATACACGCACGACAATTTTGCGCCCATCTTTCTCGGATTGCGCATTCAGATCCGCCATCGCCACAAGCTCAGCGAGTTGTTCCAGCGAATCCTCTTTTTGTTTTCGCAGCAGACGAATTTCCTCGGCGTTCTTACGAATCTGTTCGGGCACATCCCAGAGTTTTGCAGAGAAGAGTGCGGCCGCTTCGCTGAGGGCAGTGTAATCCCGCCGCGCCATGCGCACGGCGCGGTCACCGCAAACAAACTCCACCCTCGTCCCCTGTCGCGTCTTCTCGCTCTTCCGCAGCACAATCGAGCCAATCTGCCCACTCGCGCCGACGTGCGTTCCACCGCAGGCCGAGAGATCGAAATCTGCAATCTCGATCAGTCGCAATTCATCTCGGTCGGCGGGAGGAAGTTTGCGCAAGCCAAGTGTCTCCGCTTCCGCTCGTGAAACATAGCGCACGCGCACGGGACGGTTCTCGAACACGATCTCATTGGCCCGCGTTTCGGCCCCGACGATCTGTTTCAGAGTGACAGAAGGCGCGTCCAGATCGATGGAACAATAGTCGTCTCCCATGTGAAAGGAAACCGTCGGCAACTGGTAGAGTTCGATAAACGCGGCGGAAAGAACGTGCTGCCCGGTGTGCTGCTGCATGTGCTCGCGGCGGCGTGCCGCGTCGATCCTGCCGCTAACCTTTGCGCCCACCACTGGCAATTTTGGAGGAGTCTCGAGGTAGTGGACGATCCGGCCGTCTTCCATATCTGCCACTTCGGTCACGCGCAGCCGATCCGAATTCCCGTCCTCGGCCTCGACGGTAAGCCATCCTGTGTCATGCACCTGGCCGCCGCTGGTGGGATAAAACGCCGTCTCGCGCAGAATGATGCCTGGGCGATTTTGCTCAGCTGAGACCGCGAGCGATGCTTCAACGACCGACTCGAATTCGTGCGTTGCGGATTTATCGTAATAGAGGCGTTTGGTCATGACGAGAAGCTGATTCCTAGATAAGGCGGGGAAGATCGACGAAGATGCCCGCCGATTCACCAACTGCACAAAAATAAAAGTCAGGCACCGGAGCTCCACTGCACACGAAAGAGCCCGTTACCGTTGCTTCCTTCCGGACCTGGCGGGGTTGGCGGGAAAACGTCGCGCGGAACCGATGCCTGACTATCCATATTAGCAAGAGATCGCGCCAAACAGGAAAAGCGGGAACGGGATCGTCCGAATATCTCTTCGCTTGCCTTGCCAACAGCGACCGATGAGTCTTTCGACTATCATCGAGTCAATGTCCGTGTCCCATTGCGCCAAATATAAAGAGTTAAAAGACCGCGAGGACCGCGCGCACAAGCTGTGGAGTTCTTTTCTCTTTCGCAATGAAGTCAAGCCCAAGCTCTCCGACAAAGCCAAGCGGAAACATCAGAAGGAAGAGATGGAGGCCTACCAACAGGCGCACAAAGCTCGCTTGGCACATGCCAAGACATGTCCCATCTGCAAAGAGACCGGCGCTGAAGCTTAGCGAACCACAAGAACTTCGCGGATGGCATCGCGTGCCAGGAAGAACTTGATCGATGAGAAGTCCCGGAAGAGCGTCTCAATATGCCGGTTATTGAAGACGCGCTGCAGGCGCGGAGACTGTTTCTCAGACGCGGGACGCCCGGGCGGAGCGAACTTTACTTCTTGCATCTCCAGCATGTCGGTGTCGGTCACGTGGTAGCGATAACAGGTCGAGTCGGGACCGGCATCGCGGGTGTGAAAGAACGCAAGCAGAAATCCTCCGGGCTTCATCACCGACCACAACCGGTCAATCGTCGGTTTGACCAGGCTTTCCTCCATGTAATCGGGGAGATTCCACGCCAGCACTACATCGAAGTGGTTGTTGGGGTAAACGAGATTTTCGTCGAGAAATTTCTTACTGTCGATAACTGCGTTTCCCGCGCCGTCTTGAACACGCAGCGCCGGTTCAAGCGACGAGCGCAGTAGATCTTCGCTGTAATTTTTATGTCCCTTGCCGGTCAGAAATCGAATATTGCTGGCCGAGGTCGAGCCTACGTCGAGCACGCACAAACCCTCCTGCGCGTTAAGCAGGCGTGAAATCTCGGCCATACCGCTCGACCGTCGGCTCGCCTTCAGCGGAACTGCGGGATTCGCAGTCTGGTTCGAAGAGCTCCGAAAGAATCTCATCACATTGTCAGAAACAGATGCCCTGGCTTGAGCACTCGGGCACCGTGGGAGAACACCGTTGCGCCGAGCCCGCCTATACCGGTGTCTTTCTTCTACGAAGATGCGATAGTTTTGCCCGCGTCTTTTTGGACGTCGACTGTGCCCTTGAGGAAGGCGCCTTCTTCGATCGCGATGCGTTGCGTCGTGACGTCGCCGGTTACCGCCGCCGACTTCCGCAGTTCGACTCGCTCCGACGCATACACGGCCCCATCCAACTTGCCCTGGATGACGACGGCTTTCGCCGTGACGTTCGCCTTGACTACTCCATTGGGTCCCACCGTCAAGCTGTGATTGCGCAACTCGATCTTGCCTTCGACGTTGCCGTCCACGTACAAATCTTCAGAGCCCGACAGCTCTCCCTTAATCACCACTGACTTGCCGATGTGGGCGAACTCTCCGGTTTGCGGAGCATCCATGCCTTGGCCTCCATCTTCTCGCGCTCTGTTCGCCGCGAGTGGACTGATTGTAAATCATTCCCCTCTTTTCCGTTTGCTGGACCCGACCAGAAATCATTCACCAGCATCGACTTACGGCAGGAGCGAATCTTCCACACCAAGCAACTCGGGATGATTTGCTACCATCACCGAGGGGATGAGCGTCCCCAATTTTCTTATGGCGGCCGTCATCTTTCCGCGCAGTTCACTTCTGGCCCATACCGCGTTTGGCGGGTTGTGCATTCTGCTCTTCGTTTCCAGCCTGGTGGGCCAGCCAGCCTCGATCTCCGCCACGTATGATCCTGCAGAATTGGTGCGTAAGTCTGTGGAAAACGAGGTGAAGTCCGCCAACGACGACAGCGCTCGTTTCTTATTTCGCGGTATCAAGACGACCCCCAAGGGATCGACCACACGAATTTATGTTGAGACCAAAGATGCGACCGCCGGCATGGTTATTGCCTACAACGGCAAGCCGCTAACCCTCGAGCAACGCCGGGATGAGGAAGCGCGCCTTGGGCGGTTCGTCACCAACCCAGAAGAGCTGCGAAAAAAACGCCAGCAGGAAAAGGACAATGCCGAGAACTCACTGCGCATTACGCGAGCGTTGCCGGAGGCGTTCGTTTATGAATATGCCGGGGAAGAACAACGTTCGCCCGGGATGGGCCGTGCAAGTTACACTCTCGTCAAACTGAAGTTCCGCCCCAATCCCAAATACGAGCCTCCGTCGCGCGTTGAGGAAATTCTGAGCGGCATGCAGGGCTACATCCTTGTGGACCCCGTTCACCACAGAATCGCCAGCGTTGATGGAACGCTTTTCAAGGAAGTTGGCTTCGGATGGGGCATTCTGGGGCATCTCGATCCGGGCGGCCGGTTCTTCGTCCAGCAACAGCAGGTCGACGATAATGTCTGGGAAATCTCGAGTATGACCTTGAACTTTACCGGTAAGATTCTGATGTTCAAGAGTCTCAACATCAACTCGACGGAAGTATTCAGCGGCTTCAAACGCGTTCCCTCGGATATCAGCTTCGCGCAGGCACTAGAATTGCTGAAGAAGGAACAAGGCAACTAAGACTTGCCGGGACGAAACGTTTCTTCACGTACTGTGAACTTCTTGATAAGATCTTCGCGCACCTGATAGCCGGTACCCGGATCGTCTTTGATCGCGATCATTCCGTCCGAGCCCACTTCCACTTCCGGTTCGATGATGTCTTCTTTCCAATAACGCTTCGACGCTGAGACGTCTCCCGGCAAGCGAAAGTTTTCTAACGTCGACAGCGCGATGTTGTGGGCGCGCCCCACCCCCGATTCCAGCATCCCACCACACCATACCGGAATACCATGCCGCAAAGTGACATCGTGAATTTTCTTAGCCTCGCTGAACCCGCCAACCCGGCCGACTTTGATATTAATGATCCGGCACGCCACGATCTCCAGTGCAAAATCAGCGTCACGCGCGTTCAGAATCGACTCGTCAAGACAAATCGCCGTTTCGATCGCCCTCTGCAGCCGCGCATGTAAGTAAATTTCGTCGTTCCACAACGGCTGCTCGATCATTAGAAGGTGGAAGGCATCGAATTTGCGCAGATGCTCAACTTCATCAAGCGTATAGGCTGAGTTCGCATCCACGCTCAGGACAATATCGGCCCAGCGCGAACGGATTTTCTCGAGGACCTTCAGATCCCATCCCGGCTTCACCTTGATCTTGATCCTGCGATATCCAGCAGCCAACTCCGTCTCGATCTTCCCCATGAGTTGTTCGGGACTATCCTGGATTCCGATCGAAACGCCGCAGGCAATTTCCCGCCGCGATCCTCCGAGCAACTTCCATAGCGGCATCTGCTTCTGCCGCGCCTCCGCATCCCACACCGCGTTTTCCAGCGCCGCCTTCGACATCCGGTGACCGCGGACCCTGGAAAATCGCGCCGCACAATCGCGTCCCGCATGCAATTCCGCCTGCATCAGCAGCGGCGCCAGATATTGTTTGATCGTGGGCCACGCGGTTTCGGTCCATTCCGGGCTGTAGAACGGATCTTCACCCGCAACGCACTCTCCCCACCCCCGAACTCCGTCGGCTTCGACGCTGGCTAAAAGAACACGGCGGCTGTGAAGACGGCCAAAGCTCGTTTCAAAAAAATGTACGAGCGGCATGTGCAGCTCACGTAAAGTGACAGATTCGATTTTCATGATTTATATTGGATACCACGGCTTGCGCTTATGTCGCTCGTTCAGATGCGAGCCCCGCAAGTATAGAGTCCGTGAACCGCGAACGGCAACCAGAGCAACATGCCAACCCGCGTCCCGAGTACCTTCCGAAGCCACGTCCTAGTAACGCAAATCCTCGCCCCACCGCCCCAGCAGAAACCGCCCATTCCCATGGTCGTCACGCGAATATCCCAGAACGCTCAATCCGTCAGAGAATGCCTTCACAAACTGCTCGCGGTTGCTTTCCTGCAATACCAGCGCTCTGCCGCGAGTCGCCGGAGCGGCCTTCCACTGATAAATCTCGGCCGGCACATCCAGATGCGAAAGGCATTCAAACTCTGGCCGCGGAACATCTCCAAGCACAGCCCCCACCCGCTTCGATTTCAGCCACCACTCCGCCACGAGGCGGTCAGAGGGTAGACTCCCTTGCAGAGGCGATGACGTAATTCCGTATTGGTTCACATTGTAGCGGCGCGCAATGGCGCCCAGTTTTTCGATATTCAAATATGCGTTCTTGATTTCCAGCGGATCGAATGTCCACTCCATCAGCTCAAACCCTCGGGCCAGAGCGTCTTCCCGCTGATAAAGCTTGATCCGTCGTCCGAGCCCACCATTTCGATATTGCTGCCGGACAGCCAGCATGTGCGAGTGCAAATAGCAATGACCATTCCGCATCCCCGGAATCGCCAGCGCGAAGCCGATGAGTTCGCCATCGCTCTTTTTGCCGCTTTTCCCTGCAAACGCGCCAATCACATGTCCGCCAATCTTCGACGCCACGACGAACATACGTACCGGAATTAGGTCCGCATCCGAAAATTTCCATACTTCTTTCTGCAATGCAAAACAATCCTGCATTTCCTCCAGAGCTTCGCACTTGCGAATGGCGACATTCGACACCGTGTTGTCGGCTGCCCCTTCCACAGTCGTTCCGGAGTTGTCCGCAGCTCGAGAAACAGCCTCGGTCATGCTGTTCTTTCCTGCGTCTTCGCTTCCTGCCATAGCTTTTCCAACTCGGCCATCGAGGCTTGCTCCGGACCTCGCCCACAAGAGCGCAGTCGCTGTTCCATCCATTGAAATCGTCGCTTGAACTTGCGATTCGTCTTACGCAGCGCCGATTCGGGATCTAATGAGAGATAGCGCGCAATGTTCACCAGAACGAAGAACAAATCCCCAACTTCCCCCTCCATGCGCTCCCGCAGTTCTGCGGAAACCTGCGGCTTTCCCGACCCCGCCATTCCACGCCCGGGAGGCCCACTGGCCGACGCACTCTTCAGTTCTTCCCGCAATTCCAAGGTCTCTTCCGCAAGTTTTTCGAACAGACCTTCAACATCCGGCCAGTCGAATCCGACTCGCGCTGCGCGCGAACTGAGTTTGTACGCCTCCATCAGCGCTGGCATTTTGGAAGAAACTCCGGCAAGTACCGACTGCCCGTTATCTGAGTTCTCGCTGTTGGCTTCGCCAGT
>Ga0182016_10000421_pt1 | contig 53084 bp, 37 predicted proteins | sample 712S2MmetaG_FD_120491 | JGI IMG/M metagenome (GOLD analysis project Ga0182016, IMG submission 120491) | Permafrost microbial communities from Stordalen Mire, Sweden - 712S2M metaG | ecosystem: Environmental > Terrestrial > Soil > Wetlands > Permafrost | place: Sweden: Stordalen | collected...
ACGAGCGGCCCGAAGAAGTCACCGACATGCAGCGCTCGGTAAAGGGCGAAGTCATCAGCTCTACCTTCGACGAGCCGGCTGCCCGCCACGTGCAGGTGGCCGAGATGGTCATCGAGAAGGCCAAGCGGCTTGTCGAGCACAAGCGCGACGTGGTGATCCTGCTGGATTCGATCACCCGTCTGGCGCGCGCCTACAACACCATCGTGCCTCCATCGGGCAAGGTGCTCTCCGGCGGCGTGGATTCCAACGCGCTGCAGCGGCCCAAGCGCTTCTTTGGCGCAGCCCGCAAAATAGAAGAGGGCGGCTCGCTGACCATCATATCCACTGCGCTGGTCGACACCGGCTCGCGCATGGACGAAGTCATCTTCGAAGAGTTCAAGGGCACCGGCAACATGGAAATCATTCTGGACCGTAAGCTGGTGGACAAGCGCGTCTTTCCGGCCATCGACATCCAGCGCTCCGGCACCCGCAAGGAAGAGCTGCTCATCCCCAAGGAGGATTTGCAGCGCATCTTCGTTCTGCGGCGCGTGCTCAACCCGCTCTCGCCGGTCGAGGCCATGGAACTGCTGATTGCCCGCCTGGAAAAGGTGCGCAACAACGCCGAGTTCCTGCAGAACATGAACCAGTTGTAACCACCCGCTGTGAGGCTGGCCGCGTTTCGCACCCTCTATGCCGGACTGGTCAGTCATTTGGTAAGATGGGCCGCCCTTCTTCGGCGGCCTTTTTTATTCCGATGATAGATTGGTCTATATGAAATTCGGCGCGCTTGTTCTGTTTCTGTTGCTCGCTATCCCCTTGGGAGCGAGATTGCATTCACAGCAGATCCCATCGTGGGATTTCGAAGATTTCGAGACTCCAGAGCATCATCTGAGGCGGGTTGAACAACGGGCTGAACAGGGGGACAAGAAGGCCGCTTACGAACTCGGGCAGATGTGTGCCTTTGGCTTCCCCGCCAAGCCGGATAAGATGTATCGCCCGCAGGATCTCGTGCAGGCTCTACATTGGTTCGAGATTGGTGCGGACACACCCTACGAAAAATCCCAGGTCGCCCTGATGTACGCTAACGGCAAGCCCTTCCCGAAAGACCTAGAAGCGGCCGAACGTTGGTTCCGATCAACAGGCGAGTCCGTTTATCTGCTCGAGGCTGGTCGGGCCTATAAGGCCGCTGCGGAGGCAGACACATCCCTGGCTTCGAAGTACTATCCAAGAGCCACAGCCATCTTCCTTGAACTGCTAAAGAAGACCGGAGATTCGAATCCGCGCATCGCCCAGTTGGAGCTTGGGAACTTTGTCATCGACGGCATTTACAGCGCCGGCCAAGATGCCGAGGGCCGCAGGCAGAACATGACCTGGGCGCGGATGATCGCCCAGGAAGCTGTTGGGCAGAAGCTCTACCAGATCGCAGTGGCCTACGAACTCGGACTGCACGGCCTGACCAAGGACAAGAAGATGTGGCTGCGCTACGTGCAGCGTGCGGCGGCCTACAACATCGATAACGCACAGCACTTCTATGTAGAGGCCATGAGCAGCGGCGATGTCCCCGACCCTTCCGGCTACGACTACATCGCCTGGACCCGGATCGAGAACGACAGCAACAACCGCAACGTCCAATTGTTGAACGCGTTTACCCGTGGGATGACCGACGAACAACTCAAGGCGGCCGATGGGGCTTATCGGGCTTTGGTCGATGCGCGACAAAAATACGGGGCCTTCTATGTCGCCGACGATCCCATGCGAGACCCAACGCCCGGTGCGTTGAAGGCTATGGATCAGGAGGATCCGGATGTCCAGCTGCGCCTGGCCTTTTCCATGGAACCGGCCGCCGCGACGGACTCAAAGACTTATGAGCGGGTGATCGATCTCTATCGGACGGTTCGCAATCATCGCGATAGCGACTGCCGGTTTGTGCTGGGACGATACGCGCTCTTGGGGACCAATGGCGTGACAAAGGATCGCGAGGTCGCGGCCTACTGGCTTCGAGAGGCAATTAATAGCGGTTCAAAGCCTGCGCAGGCGCTGCTGGAACGGATAAACCAGCAATAATTGCCGGTGCAAGTGCTCTGGCGCGATTCTTCACGAAGTGGTAAGTTGCTGATAGACTAGTAAAGTCGTGGGGCTGTAGCTCAGCTGGGAGAGCGCCTCGTTCGCAACGAGGAGGCCAGCGGTTCGATCCCGCTCAGCTCCACCATTCCTACACAGGCAACGGAATCTCCGCTCCATCTGCCGGCAGAACTGCCAGGAGCTGTCTCCGCGCTGCTTCAGTCGAGGAATTGAAATGCCGCCGCGTCGAACAGCCTCTGCGTTTCAGCGAGTGACCAAGGAGCGCAAAACGAAATGAGTCAGAAAGTTTTTGCGTCAAGGCTGTACTACGGTTCCTGCTGCTTTCTGCTCTTTCTTATAGCCGCCGCGGCTTCCTTCAACGGTTACTACGATAAGTGGCATTTTCGCGAGGCAGGCTTCGCAAACGAATCCTCGCCACGGGCCAGTTTCGACGCGATGGTGGGTGGCACTGCCGACCGTCCGTTTGTCTACCGGCAACTGCTTCCCATGATGGCGAACTGGATGGACCAGCGAGTGCCGGAGCAAACCAAACAGCGGCTTTTTGTTTCGAACAGCCATAGCTTGGCGCTGCTTCGGGAACGCCTTTCCCGCTCTTCTGTTGCACAGGACCGAGTGTACTTCCTGCGCTACTGGATCGTTTATATCCTGGATTTCCTTTTCGCATGGATTGCGGTCTATGCGATGTACCTGGTATGCAAGTCTGTCGGGTATGCCCCTGCCACGGCTGCTCTTTCCGCCATCGTCATGATTCTGCTCATGCCGTATTTCCTGAGCGTGGGAGGCTATCTTTACGATTATCCGGAGTTGGCGTTTCTGGCGCTCGCGGTGTGGATGGCGCTCAATTTCGATTGGTGGTGGATGATCCCCGTGGTGGCGCTGGCAACCTGGAACAAAGAGTCCTTCCTGGCATTTATTCCGGCGCTCTATCCGCTCCTGCGCAGGCAAAGCTCCCGGATCAATGCGCTGGCCGGGACTGCGATCCTCGGTGCGGCTTGCTTCGCCGTCTATTTTGCGCTGCGGTCGCGCTATCGGGGTAATCCCGGCGCCACGGTCGAGATCCACCTCATGGACCATATCCGTTTCATGCTGCATCCGGCAGAGTTCTTTTACACGGAAATGACGTATGGCATCGTCGCTTTTGCAATCTTCAATCCCGTCTCGGTGACCTTGATCGCGTGGACGGTGTGGCGCGGATGGCGCTCTCTGCCGCGGGCCATTCAGCGCCACGCCCAGATCGCTGCAATCATCAACTTCCCGTTGTATCTTCTGTTTGGCTGGCCTGGAGAGGTGCGCGCGCTCGGTATGCTCTATATGCCGCTCCTTCTCTTGATTGCGGCAAATCTCTCCAGGTGGCCCGACAGCCAAACCAAGCCTGCAATCGAGCTATCGACGTAAGAGCTGTTGCGCCGGATACTGCGAAGGGATCGGATGATCCTGCCGATCGGAGCGGCGGTAGCTGTCATCGCTCTGCTCGCGGAATGACCATTTTTCGCGCTACGACAGATCCGCCAAGTCCTGCGCCCACGCCTTCACCAGAGCCATCTCTTTAGCATCCACCACGGTGAGCCGGACCAGCTCCTCGTAGCACCGGATGAGATTCTCTCCCATATTCTCCGGACCAGCCTCCAGCTTCAGCGCCTCCAGCCGGCTTCCAATCGCGCGGTTGTGCAGGTAGCCCGGCACTTCGTCGGCAAAGTCGCGCATCAGGCTGTGCTCGTTCCGCTCCTGAAAGACGTCCGGGCTCGTATAGAGCACACTCCATCCGTTCTCCCACGCAATGCGCTGCGCCACAAAACTCCGCCATATATCGGTCATGCGGAAGGAGCAATACGAAGGCAGATACAGCAGCGGGTACGCTTTTGGGAACCATGCCGTGCTCTGGCTATTGAACGGGCTCCACGCCCCGGCCGAGAGCGCCACCCGCCGGTCTGCGCGGAAGGTGATGGGCAGCGGAAGCACCAGCCGGTAAATCGCGTCCACATCGGGATTCCCGTCCGCCAGTCCCTGATGAATCGGGCAGTCCGCTTCCGCCACCGGCAGCGAGTCAAACTCCGGCTGCGGCGTCTGGATCGCATCCAGGGGCAATCCCCGCGGCCAGATATTCGCCTCGGAAAAATACGCATAGACATTGGTCCAGCCGGTTCCTGCGAGTGTCGCCACCCGCTGCTTGGGCTGGCGCGCGGCCCAGAACGCTGGCAGCGGCATATTGTCGTCGTCGGTCTCAAGCAGCATCCGCGACCGCGTACGCATCGCCAGCAGATAGCCAATATTCTTCCGCGCGTAATGCCGTGTGGGCAACAGTTCGGCGATCTTCAAGCCGGTCGCTTGTTGCCGGGCCAGACTATAAAACTCGCAGCCCTCGATGGAGAAATCCGCGGGGCTGGGCACATCGCCGATCAGATAAAACGAATACCCGCGCGCCTTGCACTGGCTTGCTAATTCCCGCAAAGCCGCATTGGGCGCGGAGATCGAAGTAACCACAACGCTAGCGGGGCCTTCGCACATCGGGGCCATTAAAGTTGCTCCTTCAGGCGCAGCCGAAACAGGCGCCATAGCTGCCGGAATGCCTCGCTTATTGCTGAAGAGCCGAGGCGCGGACTGGCAGCCCGGTAAGTAATCGGTACCTCGACAAAACGCAGATTCCTGCAATAGGCTTTGATCTCGGTCTGGAAAAAGTGCGCTTTCGACTGAATGCCCCGGTCAATGGCCATCTGGAGTGTCTTGCGCGAAAACAGCTCAAACCCGCTGGTCATGTCGGTTTGCCGCGTCCCCAGCAGCAGATTCGCCAGCACGGTTCCACCCATGCTCACAAACCGGCGCTTTATCGAGCTGTCTTTGAAACAGCCGATCGACCGGCTCCCGAAGACGCAATCCAACCCCTGCTCCATAGCATCGAAAAACTGCGGAATGTCGCCCGGCTGATGGCTGAAGCCCGCATCGATCTCCAATATCCAGTCGCTTCCAGCCGCCAGAGCCTCTTTGAAGCCACGCATATATGCGTCCACTACACACCGGTTTTCCGGGGCCCACACCACACGCAACCGCGGCTCGCTCCGCTCCAGTTCCCGCATCAGATCGAGGCTTTTGTCTTTTGTAACGCGATCGAAAACCGCAAAGAAAGTAACCGTATGAAACCCCGGGCAATGCTCTAGAACAGCCTGGCAGAACGCTACCGCCTCATCGCCCTCATTTGCCATGGGACAAACGATGCCGAGGTCGATCGCGCTTCGTGGCAATGCCGCTGCCTGAGCGGTTCCACGCGCGTCTTCAAGAAGTACTTCCACGATCCTCTCATCTGTCATAATGCACGCAGGTTGGCTCTGTGGGCTGTTTTGACCACGCTGACTTTACTTCGCCTGCACACCATGGACTGAGAAATCAGCAGGTTTGAAACTGTTATTTCAAGCCTACCATGGGCAGCAAAGTCCTCCAGGATTTCCATTCGCCCCCGGGCTTGCACTACCCTTTGATGATTGTGGGCCAGGTCACAATTTCCCGCAGGGTCGCCGGGTGTACACTGCCCTTCGTTGTTTCAAAAGCAGAGACTATGCCTGTCGAAGAGAACCTTTGCACCCTGAGCTACGCGCGCGGAGTAAGCCGACCGCTGCTGGAGCTGACGATCGGCGACCTCCTTCACCGCACCGCCGACCGCTTCCCCGACCGGCTCGCCGTAGCCTCTTGCCACCAGGGACAGCGGCTCACCTGGGCCGGGCTGAGCGACGAGGCAGATCGCGTGGCGCGCGGGCTTTGGTCGCTGGGCATTCGCCGGGGTGACCGCGTAGGTCTCTGGTCCACCAACTGCATCGAGTGGATCGTGATGCACATGGGCTGCGCGCGGGCTGGCGCGGCGCTGGTCAATGTCAACCCCGCCTACCGCTCTCACGAGCTTCAATACACACTGCAAAAGTCGCGCATGAAGGCGCTCTTTCTCTGGCACAAAGACAAGCACGCCGACTACGAAGAGATTCTCGGCCGCGCCCGCCACGGCCTTACCCTTGAGCTGGAGCACACCATCTACTTCGACTCGCCGGAGTGGCCAGCGCTCAAAGACGCGCCCGGCGAACTGCCTGCCCACGTGGCCGTAGACGATGTGGCCAATATCCAGTACACCAGCGGCACCACCGGCCTGCCCAAAGGCGTCCTGCTCACCCACCATAATGTCGTGAACAACGGGCAGTTTCTCGCGCAGGGCTTTCACTACACCGAGCAGGACAAGATCGTCGTCCCGGTGCCGCTTTTCCACTGCTACGGGTGCGTCATCGGCACCATGTCCGCGGTCAACTCCGGCGCGGCCCTCATTCTGCCCAACTGGACCTTCGATGCGCGCGCAACGCTTAAGGCGGTCCACGACGAGCGCGCCACCTCGGTCTACGGCGTTCCCGCCATGTACGTCGCCGAGATGGCGCTGCCCGATTTCGCCAGCTACGACCTCACCAGCCTGCGCACCGGCATGATGAGCGGCGCTCCCTGCCCCGTCGAGCTGATGAAGCGCGTTCTCTATGAGATGAACTGCCGCGAGCTGGTCATCGCTTACGGCCAAACCGAGACCTCGCCGGTCGTCACCATGAGCGACGCCGCAGACACCATTGAGATTCGCGTCAAAACCGTGGGCCGCGCCATGCCCCAGACCGAGATTCAGATCGTCTCCACCGCCACCGGCAATCCGCTGCCCGTAGGCGAGCAGGGCGAGGTCTGCGTGCGCGGCTATGCGCTCATGAAAGGCTACGACGGCGACCCCGACGGCACATCGCAGGTCATCCGCGCCGATGGCTGGCTGCACACCGGCGACCTCGGCATCATGCACCCCGACGGCTGCATCCACCTCACCGGCCGCTCCCGCGGCGTGATTATCCGCGGCGGGGAGAACATCTATCCTCGCGAGGTCGAGGAGTTCCTCTACACCCACCCCAAGGTCGATGAGGTGCAGGTCGTCGGCATCCCTAATGCAAGACTGGGCGAGATTGTTGCCGCCTGGGTCCGCCTCCGTCCAGGAGTCGAAGCCACAGAGGGCGAGATTCGCAACTTCTGCCAGGGCCAGATCGCCTATTACAAGATTCCCGAGCACGTCCGCTTTGTCGATAGCTTTCCAGCGACCTTGTCCGGCAAAATCCAGAAGTACAAGATTCGCGAATTTGAGATCGAAGCCCGGGGACTACAGCAAGTAGCAAACGCGGCCACGGCGTAACAAGCGCCCGGTCGAGTGATACCTGAAGCTTTCCGTAGTCTCAAATTGGAGGGATGGCATAGCTGACGGGCAGCCGGTCTAACTCCTACGCTTCAAGCTTTGGCTCAGGACCTATCACCGATGGGCATATCCAACCCAGCGAGAACCATCACATCCTCGCGTTAGGACCTCTCACAGACGCGATTCAGTAAGGACATTCGCGTCTCGGAGGAAGACCACATCATTGATTACAAAACGTCCATTTTCACGAATCACTATGGCCGCAACTTCCCAGGCCCACGGTTTCTCCGGGGGAGTTCCCTCCGTAAGCCGTACATACACTCGAACGGAGCTCTCCGCCGATTCGGCTCTTCCGATCTGAAACGTTCCCGGACCAGATCGGTCGTCTGCACCCGAAAACAGACCGAATTCCAGCCATGCCAGCGGTGCCTTAACCTCGTTCCGCGGATGAAGCCGGAACCAATCATCACCACAGGCACGTGCTTGGTCAATCTTGTGGAGCAACGAACTACTGAGGTAAGGAGAAAATGATCTCATTCTCTCAGGTGTCGGAATTCCGCCAATGGGTCGAGACATCAACTGTTGATAAAGCCCCCGGACCGGAATCTCAGCCTGACTCGATGAATCAACTTGTCGATGCTCTTGCGGAGCTTGGCCACTACCAAGCAACGGAATCAAAAACAAGGGAGCGACACAGAGAACGATATTCATTTGCATCTCCTCAACCTACTTCATGGGTTTGGCACTATGATGACTCTATAAGAACTCGCGTTCATAGAGGCGTTATCAGGATTATTGGGGTCATGTGTTGGCATGAACCAGATGCCGGGTGCCCAATCCTTGCGACGTACTTATTTTTGTCGCAAGGGTGGGAGACCTTGAGTCTCTGCGTGCCAATTTCCGTTTTCCGCCGCGGATTCCGCCGCCGTCAATACCAAAGATTGGCAAACCTTGTTATTCGGTCCAGCATCGAGTAGTAGGAGTACTTTCCAATGAATGTTTCGCTGACTCCGGAACTGGACAAATTCGTCGCCGGCAAGATTGAGTCAGGCCGCTACAACTCGGCCAGCGAGGTCGTGCGCGAGGCTCTGCGCCTGCTGGAAGAACGCGACCAGGCGCGGGCTGCCCAGCTTGCCTCCTTCAACCAGGAGCTTGGCGCAAGGCTGGCATCGCTGGACCGTGGAGAGTACGTTAAGCCGGGGACGACGCGGAAGCGGACGGGGAGCACAAGTCCCACGATTAACAAATGAGGATGCACCTGAACCCGCACTGAACTTCTCGAAGTTCACGGTCCGCCGCGGCGGATCGGGCCGGGCAGAACACAAGCCAAGATCCGACGCACTCCCGTCATCCTTTGCTGAAAATTATCTCCAGGCGGTGCACAATCATCCGATGGCATGTCTCCACGCCCAAAAACCCGCCCGCCCCGTCTCTACCCCTCCAGGCCCCCCGTTACTGGATAATTTGAATAGCCGGGCGGAAGTCCGAGGCTGGGCGTCCGAATGGGCTGCTGGGAGCCGCCGTGCAGAAAATGGCCTCCGTTCGCGCATACGAGATAAACCTTCAACCCACTCCCCGCATCCAAATCTCAGGAAACGAAAACAGGGGGAGACCGTGACGAAAGAAGAGAAGGGCGACGCTGGGTCCGACGCAGTCGCAGAACTGATCGACGCATTGAATGAAGACCTGGCCCGCGAATACCAGGCCATCATCGCCTACACCGTCTACAGCAGTGTCCTCACCGGCGCTCAATGGATGAATATCGCCGCCGAACTCAGACTCCACGCTGGCGAAGAATTGCAACACGCCCTCATCCTTGCGGATCAGATCGACTACTTAGGCGGCACTCCCACCGCCACGCCCAAACCAGTCAAGCTGTCGAAGAAGGCGGAAGAGATGCTTCGCTTCGACCTGGACAACGAAACCGAAACCATCAAGAACTACCGCGAGCGCGTCAAACAAGCGGAAGCTGTCGGGCATTACGCCCTCGCCGAGCAACTGCGCAAAATCATCGCTCAGGAGCAGGAACACCAGCACGACCTGGCCACAGCCCTCGGCATAGACGTCCCTAAAGTTCTCGCAGGCGGCGCATAGTCAACTTGAAGTTTTCTGCGTAACAAGCAAATGGGCAGCAGGGCGCCCATCCTCGCGTCGTTTTTCTGTCGCCAGGATGGGTGACCGCGTACCCCATCCCGAGACGCGTTCCGCATCGAAATCACAACGCTGCTATACTGGTATCAAGCTATCTTAACCGGCCATCAATGCCGGTTTTCAAGGCGCCCAAGCCTTAGCGAATTGCCCGTTCACCCCTTCACAACCCAACCGAAATACCGCCTCGGGAGGAGTGTATATGGAACATGACAACGGACGAATTGCACGGGAATTTCTACTGGTCAGCGACTTCGATCAGACGCTGAGCTTCAATGACTCGGGGATCGTGCTGAGCGATCTGCTGGGTCTCTCCGGCTTCGAGGAACGCATCGCCGGCCTCTCTCGAATCCACTTCGTGCAACAGGGCGGAGAGCTCTCCTATCTGTTGCTGCACGACCCGGAATTCCGGCGCGTTCGCCGGGAACACCTCGTCGAAGCGGGCAAGCGAATCCGCCTGAAAAAGAACATTCGCCTGCTCCTGCAACTCATTGAGAACCTCGACGGCAACCATTTCACGTTCAACGTAGTTTCGGCCGCGCCCGAAGAGGTGATTCAATCCGCGCTGGAGGGCATTGTGCCCGCCGATCGCATCTACGGAACTCGTTTTCGCTATGCAGCCAATGGAGAGATCGAGTCCATAGTGCGCGTCCCCGCGGGCTACGGAAAGGTGGTCGTAGTCGAGGAGCTGCGCAACCGCCTGCGCGTCGGACACGACCGCATCGTTTACGTGGGCGATGGCAGCTCGGATGTGCACGTAATGCTGCACGTCAATCGCCTCTCCGGGCTTACCATCGCCGTCTCGGAGAACCGTTATATCACGCCGATCGCCAGCCGCACCATTTTGAGCGAGGACGCACTGAGCGTGCTGGTTCCCATTCTGGAGGAGATCGCCGGATGGGACCCGGTCCGCATTCGCGCCTTCTACGAATTGCACGGGCTCGTCTTGCAGGAGTGGGACAAGGTGCGAACCGACTCGCTGACCATCTGCAGCGCCGCGCCCAGAGCTGTTCAGGCGGTGACCCAATGAGACTCGACTGGATTGGATGGGTCGCGACCGCCGCGTTCGCCAGCTCTTACCTCTTCAAACGCCCCAACTCGCTGCGCCGCGTCCAGGCGGGCGCGGCCACTTTGTGGGTGATCTACGGCCTGATCATCCACGCTTTCCCCGTGGTGGTTGCAAATGTTGTTGTGGCGGCGATGGCCATCTTCTCATCGCCGTTGATAAGACGCAAAACAGCCGTGTAAGGCGTTGCAATGCGGAGGAAACCCGGCCGCGCGCGGCCTCTCAGACGACGGCATCCCAGGTCTCGATTCGGAGACCTGGGATCTGTGATGGATGGGAAGCGGGTTCGCTCGGATGGAAAGGCCCTAAGCTTACCGGGTAAATCTCCTGCGCGCTGCCCCAACCAGGCCAAGCAAGCCGGAGCCAAGCAGAACGAGGCTGCTCGGTTCAGGCGTAGCCGACGGGCCGCCGCTATCGTCGGGGGTCGCCGTCAGAGTGAAGCTGCCGCCGAATTTTGGGTACCCCTCGCCGACGGATGTCAGTGCCAGATCGGATTCGGTCAGCATCGTCGGGTCGGTCACACTCCCCGAATAAAGCTGCGTGCCGCTTTGGTCGAGAAAAAGGTATTCGTCGGATTGGTCGATGATTTCAAGCCCGCCGCCGCCGCTCGTTGCGATAAAAAATATCTCGGCGTTCGGGTCGGTGCCGCTTGGGTAGCTGAAGGGGATATCCGGGAACGAGAGCGATGGGGTGTCGACCCCGAAGTATTGGCTGGAAGTCAGCTCCACGCCAAAATTGCTGTACGGGAGGTATGTGGGCGCCGTGGCGACAGGGGTTGGATTTTCCGGAATCGAAAAGCTGACTGTGCCGCCCGCCGAAGTCAGGGTGTAATCGACGTTTGAGGCATAGGCTTTGTTGATGGAAATGGCAAGGAAGACGACGAAAGAGTAGCGGAGAAAAACTTTCAGCATGATTCCTTCATCCTTTCGGCGGGAGCTTCAAGGTTCCCGCGCGCAGGTTAAGAGTGGGATTAAAGACGGAGTTCGGTGCAAGGATTTATATGTCTATCTTTTCAATCCAACCCTTTACGCGTCAACGCCGGGTTTATGAATAATTGAATAACTTTCCGGCGTGACGCTGCCCATAAGAGCCGCCTGCCGTCAGCTCCACGCCGGGGAATTGCGGATGATCTCCTTTCGCCGGCGCATAATGGAAATGACTGGAGGAGCGGGCTCGACCGATCCCCAATCTCAGCCCCCGAGGCCCACCCCCCCATATTTATTTTCAAAATTCTGCAGATAATTTCCCGGTGTTTCGCTTCTAGAGCGTAGCGCGATGAATGTGCTCAATCTGCTTGCCGTAGCGTCCGCGCAGAGCATTCCAGCGAATCGTGGCGATCTCTTCAAGCATGGTGATGCCGTCTTTGAGATAGCTGATGCGGGTGCGCTCGTCGTGGGCCCAGCTCACTGGCACTTCCACCACGCGCAGGCCGCGCTTGAGCGCAATGAAGAGTATCTCGGGGTCGAAGCCCCAGCGCTCGATGGTCTGAAGCTGAAAGACGGTCTGGGCGGCGGCGCGGGTAAAGGCCTTGATGCCGCATTGTGTATCGGCAAAGGGCAATCCCATCACCGCGCGGGTGACGGCGTTGAAGCAGCGGCCGAAGAACTGGCGGTAGAGGGGCTGGCGGTGGGTTTGACGGCCGCTCTCAAGCCAGCGAGAGCCGATGGCGATGTCCGCGCCCTCGGCGATGGCGGCAAACAGCCGTTCGGCCTCTTCTATGGGCGCAGACAGGTCGGAGTCGGTGAACATGACCACCTCGCCCAACGCCTGTAGCATCCCGGCGCGCACGCTGTAACCCTTGCCTCGGTTGCCTGGATTCTCGATCAGCCGAACCTCCGGCGCATGGCGTGCAAATTCCCTCACCATCTCGGCCGTGGCATCGCTGGAGCCGTCGTTGACCACAATGACCTCGGCCAGCCATCCGCGCTCGCGGATGCAGCCGACGACTGAATCGAGCGTCGCCGGGATGCGGGCGCTCTCATTAAAGGCCGGGATAACGATGCTGTACTTCGGATACTGTGTCACGGACGATCACCACCTGCCGGTGTTCCGGTTTCCACCGGACCGGATTATGGGGAAGAGACTCTGGACATGATAACCCCGCCGGGCGGGGCTGCCATATTGAATCTCCGCCTCAGGCCGTTTCTGCCCGTCTGCCGATGGACACCGGCTCGTTTTTTGTACGAAAGGCTTCTTTTTCACACTCTTAGGGCAAGAATCCGGTTATGCTGAGAGCGGAGGCCTAGTGACTATGACAAAAGCAGACCTGGTGGAAAAGGTGACCGGCTTGGGCGACCTGACCCGCCGCGATGGGGAGGTAATTGTTGAGACCATCTTCGAGTCGGTGATCGGGGCGCTTCAGAGCGGCGACAAAATTGAGATTCGCGGCTTTGGATCCTTTCGCATCCGGCAGCGCAATCCCCGCATCGGACGCAATCCAAAAACGGGTGAGCGCGTCGAGGTACCGGCCAAGCGTGTTCCCTACTTCAAACCTTCCAAGGAGCTTCGCGATCTGGTGAACCCGGGTGAGGCCGCCAAGGCTTCCTGACCCGGCTCCAAAGGAAGCGTCGCGTTTCCGGCAGGTCTTCCGACGTTCGTGCAAATGCAATGCTTTGCGAGTTCGTCCCCGGCTCCGAGACCTGGCAAGAAACGCGCACCCCGGAGAATCCGCGGATGCCTATGCAGCGACCCAGGCTTGACGAACAGCCGCAGCCATCCGCACCGCGCATTTGGCTTGGAAGCACATACCAAAAGCTTCGTTCGTTCTACCGGGCAGCCATGACCAGGGCGGCATGGCCTTTCTGGAGCGTTGTTCTTGCCTTGCTGGCGGGCGCGGCGCTCCGCTTGCTGTTTATTCTGCGTTTTCCCGAGTTCGACTCAGATTCCGAGGTCTACGGCACCATTGCCAGGAATCTGCTTGTCCATCACGCCTACGCGCTGGACAATCCCTTCCATCCCACGCTGATCCGGCTGCCCGGTTACCCGGTCTTCCTGGCGCTGATCTTCAAGATATTCGGCATGAATAACTATGCGCCGGTAAGGCCCATCCAGATGGTCATCGACCTCGGCTCCTGCCTGCTTATCGCCGCATTCGTTCGCGATCACGCGTCGCGCCGCGCGGCCCACTGGGCGCTGTGGCTGGCCGCTCTTTGTCCCTTTACGGCCAACTACACCTCCGTCCCCATGACAGAGACGGATTCCATCTTTTGCGTGGCGCTGGGGCTATTTGCCGGCGGCCGCCTCATCAGCCGCATCGGTGCGCATAGCCGGCTCCCCTGGGGCTACATCTTGCTCACCGCCGCGGCCCTCAGTTACGCCATCTTGCTGCGTCCTGATGGCGGGTTGCTCTCGGCCGCCGTCGTTCCCGGCATCTGGTGGTACAGGCGGCGCGCCCCGGCGTTCGCCTCGCTGCGTGCGGCGCTCGCCTGCTCACTGCTTGTGGCCCTGCCCTTCGTTCCCTGGACCATACGCAACTACCGTGTCTTTCACGTCTTTCAGCCTCTGGCGCCCCGCTTTGCCAACGATCCCGGCGAGAACCCTTTCCCCGGCTGGGTGCGCTGGACTAAGACCTGGTTGGCGGAGTATGTGTCGTCCCCGGATATCTACTGGAAGGGCGATGACCAGCCCATCGACATTCGCCTGCTGCCGAGCCGCGCCTTCGATTCCGAGGAAGAATACAAACAGACCGACAAACTGCTCTTCGACTATAACGACCTCTGCTCGTTTAACCCGGATCTCGATGCCCGCTTTGCCGCCCTCGCCGACCAGCGGATCAAGCGCCATCCTGTCCGGTATTACGTGGTTCTGCCGCTGGCCCGTGTGGCCGACATGTGGCTGCGGCCTCGCACCGAATTGCTTTGGGACGCGCTGCCCATCCGCTGGTGGCAGTGGCGCAAGCATCCAGCCGGCTCGCTGATAGCTTTCGGCTACGCATTGCTCAATGCCGCCCTGCTGGCGCTCGCCGCCATCGGCTTTCTTCGCCGCCGCGTGCCCTTCGCAGCCATGCTAGGAGCCTTTATCGTCTTCCGCTGCCTGCTGCTGGCCACCATGGAAAACGCCGAGACGCGCTATACGCTGGAGTGCTTCCCCATCCTGCTCGTCGCCGCCGCAATGGCGCTTGCCACGCAGCCGAAAACCGGGAATGAGAAGTCGGCGGTCTAGCGCGGCCGGATGCCGATAACGGCCATCATGCGTCCGGCATGGCCCTTGGAACCGCGATGGGAGAAGAAAAGCTCATGCTGACAGCTTGTGCAGCCGCCGACGACTTCGATAGCCATTGGCTTCAGGCCCGCATCCAGCAATTGGCGGCGGTTGGCCTCCACCAAATCCAGATGCAAGCTGGGGCCGATAGGCGAGTGGCCGGGCGCGCACTGAGTAAGAAAGAGCATCGGGTATTTGTTCCGCACCGGATCGGTATCGTAAACCTCGCGAAAGAGATCGTCCGAATATGCAAACTGGGACTCGAAGCTGGAACGCACCTCTTCGCCGACGGCGTAGCAACAGGCGCCAATGCCGGGACCGATGGCGGCCATCAAGTCCTCAGGCCGGGAGCCGAACTCAAGCCTCATGCGGCCAACTCCCGTCTCGACGATCCGCTTCACGGTTCCCCGCCAGCCCGCATGGAAGGCGGCAACCGCGCGCCGCTTGCGGTCGGCTACAAGCACAGGGATACAGTCGGCGGTCTGAATCGCCAGCAGCAGGCCAGGCTCATCGGTCATCAGCCCGTCCGCCCTCCATGGCCGCTCTGGAACCGCATCTTGCGCGGAAGCAAGATGGAGGACGCTTGAATGGATTTGGCGGAGGGTAATCAGGGGAGTCGCTTGGTCTCCGGTGATTGCCTCGGCCCAAAGCCTGCGGTTGCTTGCCACCGTTTCGGGGTTGTCGGCGGCAGTGAATCCCAGATTCAATTCACCCGGCGCATCGTCGCGGGCGTAGACGCGGCTTTCTCCGCCTTTGCGGGTGCTGAATCCGTGCCAGAGCCAGCGTGTCCTCTCCCAACCGGACGCCGAAAGCCAATGAACGCCATTGGGAGCCACACGGGAAGTGGGCGCAGGCTTCGACAACTCCTCCGGTGTGGCGCGTTCCAGGCGGATTTGCCGGACGCGGCGCGTGACCCCGCCGGCATGGCCCCGCAGGTTGCGAACTAGGCCTGCCTGTCGAAACTCAGCATCGATTCCGTCGATGTCCGGGGCGGAACGATGGTTTGGAGTGGAGGATGACCGCATCTGATCCGATTTTATCCGGTGGAGGATTCCATCAAGCCGCCGTGATTGGATTCACTGGGAAGTGAGCAGGTGGGCCTACCTTCCGGTAGGCCCGCTCGAGAGGCGTTTTAGGAGGGGTGTCTGAGGGGTAAGTGAGAAGAGGTCCATAGCGGACCTTCAAAAGGGAGTGGAAACCTTTCGTGGATGGGACAACATCGGGGAAGCCTCTGCTTGTTAAATGATCTGATGCGAGAAATCCAAAAAAGTTGCGCGCGAAACGAAAAATCATTTCCGAACACAGGTTGTGTTCGAATTTGCCCCGTACATCAGACTGGAACGCGCCAGCGTTAACGCTTACGTGCGGCGGCTTCCCGGAACCTGATCTCTCCTCGTGGCTGGAAGTGCGAAATCTCGCTGATTCCAGCCGATATAATTCCTGTGGCATTCGAATTGAGCCGCCTGCACTGTCGCGCCTGCGCTCAACAGACCGCGTGCAGGCGTAAGATGCAAGCACAGTTTGCTTCGGTGAAGGCTTGGAGCCTGCGGACTGCAAAGTGAACGCAACGCCCCCTCTACCGGCGCAGGAAGGGCTTGAACAACCCGATGAAATTCAGACATCAGCGTTTCCTTCAGAGCCAAATTCAAGCGTTGGTGGTCTTGTCACTCGGGATATTCTTCCTGGCTGGTCCAGGTTTTGCGGGGCAGGCGGCAGGAGGGGAGTCCACGAAGGAATCACATGCGCCTTTGCGCACCATCACAACGGCACATGAGGTGCATAGCCTTTCCAGCAGCGAAGCGGCGCGAGCGTACCCTGTAGAGCTGCGTGGGGTAGTCACCTACCACGATCAGAATCCCATTGACGGAAACGGCGCAATGTTCGTTCAGGATGCGACCGGAAGTGTCTTTGTCAAAATTACCCACCTCGCGATCGCGGCCTTGACGCCTGGAACGCTGATTGACCTGATAGGCGTCAGCAATGCCGGCGAGTTTGCCCCCATCGTCGCTCAGCCTCAAATCAAGGTAGTTGGATTCTCAGGCCTACCCAAAAACCCTCACCATCCAAGCATGGCGCGCCTGTCATCTGGTCTGGAAGACGGTCAGTGGGTAGAGGTCGAAGGAGTTGTTCATACATTCATGGTGGACGACCGTCACGTCTACCTGCGGCTGTCCATGGCGGATGGGACGATTTCGATTCTCTTGATGAAGGAGGCACGCGCCAATTATTCTGCGCTGATCGACGCAAGAGTTCGCATCCCCGGTAATCCAGGTCCTCTGTTTGATCTGAGCCGGCGGCAAATGATCGGCGCCTACATTCACAGCCCCAATTTTGCCGCTATCCAGGTCTTGACCCCCGCGCAGGCAGACCCCTTCAAGTTGCCCACGATTCCCGTGTACAGATTGCTGCAGTGGGACCTGGCTCCGTTGCTGGCTCACCGGGTGCATGTGCGTGGAAGAGTGACCCTCCAGTGGCCCGGGGCGTCGGTATGCCTGTGGGATGCCCCTGAGGGGATATGCGCGCAAACCGGCCAAGCCACGCAACTGCCCAACGGCGATTTGATCGATCTTGTGGGATTCGCCAGTGCGGAAGGTAGTGCGCCGGTGCTTGCGGATGCGGTGTTTCGAATCGCTGGTTCCGGACCAGCCGTACTTGTGCCCGCCGCACCGGCAAAGGCGGAAGATGTCCTGAAGGGAGGGTATGAATCCCGGCTCATCCAGATCGATGGCCAACTGGTCTCGCGGGATTTGTCCGCTCCCGACACCACGCTGCTGATCTCCTCGGGAAAATCAATCTTTAAGGCAATCCTACCCAAGGCATTGGGCGATGCCGAGAGCACTACATGGAAGACCGGAAGCATTTTGCGCATCACGGGAATCTGTTCCGTCCAGCTCGATGAGCAGAGGAGCGTATTGGACATCGGAACGGCTGTACCGAAGTCTTTTCGGATTCTCATGCGGGATCCCGCGGACGTGATTGTCCTGCAAAAACCCTCATGGTGGACGCCCGCCCACGTGGTTCCGATGCTGGCATTGGCGCTAGCCGCCACGCTGGCTGTGCTGGGCTGGGTGATGGTTCTCAGAAAGCGCATCCGCGAAAGCGAAGAACGATTCCGCCACATGGCTCAGCACGATGCTTTGACGGGACTGGCCACACGCCTGGTGCTTCATGACCGGCTGAGCGTCGCATTGGAAGCCGCCAAGCGCCATCGCAATGGGTTGGCGCTCTTGATGCTAGATATCGACAAGTTCAAGCTCATCAACGATACGTATGGCCACCACGCCGGCGACGAGGTATTGCGCGTCACGGCCCAGCGCATGATTGAAACCGTCCGCAAAAGCGACACCGTGGCCAGGATGGGAGGCGATGAGTTCGTCGTGCTGCTGACCGATCTGACCGATCCGAAAGCAGCCGAGAGCACTGCCGCAAAAGTTGTGGCCGCATTGTCGGTTCCTATTTCCTTCGCGGAGCGTGAGCTGCCGGTTTCAGTCAGTGTTGGGGTTTGCTCTGCCTCGGCGGGTGAGCTGGATGCGGATGTACTGCTAAGGAATGTGGACTCCGCCCTTTACAGCGCCAAGGCGAAGGGCCGAAATTGCTTTGAGATATTCGTCCCCGAAACTACCCCCGCCGATGTAACGGCGGCGACTGAAGATCTGTCTCAGGCTGGCCGCGCGGCCTTCTCAACAAAATAAGTAATCAGGCCGACAGGCAGGAATCGAACGAGAAAAGCGGTGAATCTGCCGCCGAAGTAGGGGACTATCGTGCGCTGACCGCGGGCCAGCGCGGCGACGGCTAGCCGTGCAACATCTGTAGCCGGCTGTATGGCGCGGCCCTTGAAGACGCCGGCGCGGGCAATGTCAAAGAACTCACTTTCGGTGGGCCCTGGGCAGAGCGCCGTAACCTTTACGCCGAAGCGGGCGACCTCAGCGGCCAATCCAAGCGCGAAGAAGCGATCAAAGACCTTGGTCGCCGCGTAGGTGGTCAGGTAGGGCACCGGCTGGAAACTGGCTGTTGAAGCCAGCACCAGCACCCAGCCCCGGCGGTGTTCGACCATATGCGGGACAAACAACCGCGTCAGCCGCACCATGGCCTCGCAGTTGACACGAACCTGGCTCAGCTCCTGCTCAATGGGACTCTGGTGGAATGCGCCGTACTGGCCGAGTCCGGCGTTGTTGATGAGGATATCGACGGCAAGGCCGTCTTCTTCAGTCGCCTGGAAAATCTGCTCGGGCGCGGCCGGGTCGTTCAGGTCCGCAACCACTACGCGCACTTCCGTCCCTTTGGCGGTCAGCTCCGCGGATAGAGCATCCAGCCGGTCTTTGCGGCGCGCTGTGAGAATGAGTTTGGCGCCGTGACTCGCCAGCTCCCGCGCCAATGCCGCTCCGATTCCCGCACTGGCCCCAGTGACCAGCGCCCATTTGCCGTTGAAGTCTTGTGTGTTTTCCATCGCCGGACCATCATAGCGAATCAGGCATCGCGTTGGGGGGCTGGGCCGCGAATCGTACCGTGAATTTCATCGCTGGATGACGGTTAGTAAAATCCCTTGGAGTTCATGTGCGGTCCGTATTGCATGTCAGCGCCTTGGATGTGGTTGTCCAGCCAGCTTTGAAAACGGTTGAGCACTTCCGGCGAAAGAATCGAAGACGAGGCGGTCTTGAAGTGCGCCTGCCATTCCAAAATAGCCATCAGCGTCTCATCGTGTTCCCGGTGGTGCTCGGCGGCGCCGGGGAAATCGGATTTGGCCATGAAATCCTCTTCTCTGGCAAAGTGAGCTTTGATGGATACCATCAGGCGATCGATGATTGCATTGACAGCATCTCTGCTCTGGCCAGCCACGACTGCTTCATCCATCTCATTCAAAAGGGCGACCAGCTTCTTGTGGTCATCATCCAGATCCTGGACGCCCACACTCATTTTTTCATTCCAGATCATCTCCGCCATTTGCAACTCGCCCCTTCCCGCCGTCTCCTGTGGCATTGCTCGGGCACGCAACACCCCTTCGCGGCGGTCTGCACGTGACCTCGTAGCGTCCGCAAATGTGGGGCTCCCGGAACCTTTGGCCTTGCGGATATCATCGGCAAGCACCGCTAAAGGATGAGCGAGGGGAGGGAGGCGAATAGAGATCCATGCGGTCTCAACGCTCCGCTTTGTTTCGCTTGGCCGATGTGTTTTTTGTTCGTCCCGCCTTGTGATTCTTTTCGATGCGCAGCTTCCAGGCGGTGTGCAAAGCGCCGGTCAGGGTGTCCTCATCGGCTGCGGCAAGCCGGATGTGCGTCATGCCCATGCGGCCCCAGCCGCCATGGATGGGAAGAAACAAATCCGGCCGTTCGGCGATGAAGGCTGCCTGGTGTTCGAGCGTCAGCATCAGATTTCCATATCCCTGGCTGACCGAGGCCAGTGTGGCGAAGATGCGGCCACCCACGCGAAAGTCTTCCGCGCCCATGTGGGAGCCTTCTTCTGCCCCTTCAAGGCTGAGCGCGATACGGCGAAAGTCGGCTGGAGTCATGTGCGTTCTTTCTGCCATGCGGGCGCTGCCTGCACAATTGACATTGCGCTAAGCAGCGGGACAAGGTCGAAAGGAGGACCAGTCGATCTGCTGTTGAAACTCTTCGTCCGGCGCCGAGACCGTCTTGAAGGTAAACGCAAACTGGGTCGGGCCATGCGCATCGAGGTGCGCAAGCCGCTTTTTGGCTTCATCGATGCCGGGTATGTGGCCCGCTGGCACCCACCATAAAGCGGTGTAGACACCGGCGAAGCGCTCGAACCAAGACTGCCGCTGGCGGAGCATCTCCGCATGTGCCGTCTTGAAAACGTAATGGCGAAGCGCCTCGAATGTTTCCCATACAGACATATTGAAAAGGATACGGTCATCCTCATAAGGACGGAGATAAGTGGCGTCTCCATCGCTTGTTTGAAGACGCCAAACGAATCCTGGACTCGAGTTGGCAAGGGCATTGATCTCGTCGAGCCTGGCCACGAAACCAGCCATCACGGGTTCTTCGAGTTGACCTTTCATCCGGCCGATATTCACCTGGGCTATGTGATACTTCCCCATTGTCTGCTCCAACGATCGTGCGACTTTCGGTTATGAGCAAGCGGCTAGCAAGCCGCCTTCAAACTCCTCGTTCAACCAGTTCGAGAATGCCTGAAACTCCTCGTCGCGGCCGAGAAAGTCGCGAACCATCTGGCGTCCCGGCTTCGAGCCGCCTTGTTCGAGAACCGCTTTGCGGTAGCGCGCGCCGGCGTCGCAGCCCAGCAAGTCTGCGCGATCGAACTGGGCGAAGAAGTCCAGCGCGATGACCTTGTCGAACGCATAGGTGTAGTAGTTCGACGAGTACCCGGTGAGATGGCCAAAGCTGGCGTACATGCGGTTGCCGTCAAGCCAGGTCCACGGTTGCAGGCTCTCGTAGAGCCTCTTGGTGGTGCTGTCCAGGTCGAGCGCGGTGGGGTCGGAATCGTGCAGGTCGAGCGAGAGCGTGGTGTAGTAGAGCTGCGAACGGACCCAGTCTGCGCGGCCAAAGGCGCCAGCTAACTTCATCTTCCTTATGACTTCCGAGGGCAGCGTTTCACCAGTCTGGTAATGCTTGGCGAAGGCCTGGAGCAGCTTTTCGTCGCGGAAGAATTCTTCCAGCATCTGCGAGGGAACCTCGATGAAATCGCCTTCTGTGGCAAAGCCGGAGATGCCGGCCCACTCGGTTTGGCCGCCGAGTATGGCGTGCATCAGGTGGCCGAATTCATGGAAGTAGGTGACCACGTCGCTGTATTGCAGCAGACCTGGGTCGTCGCCGTTGCTTTTGGGGAAGTTGCAGATGAGCGCGGCTTCAGGCAGGGCGCGGCCGCGGACTCCGGTGACGATGGGCGCGGCTGAGAACCACTTGTCTTTGCCTTCGCGTGGGTGCATGTCGAGGTAGAAGCGGCCAATTCTCGCGCCGCCGTCAAGAACATCGAAGACCGAGACCGCGGGGTGCCATGTTGTGGCGTCAGCGCGACGAAATTCGATTTTGAACAGCCGCGCCGCCGTCTCCAGCACGCCGGCCTCGACTTGCGCGTAAGGGAAGTAGGGGCGAACGGACTGCGAGTCGAAGTCGAAGGCCGAACGCCGGAATTCCTCATACCACCAGGCGCGGCTGGTGATGTCGATGGCTTGCAAATCCGGCTGACGCGCGCGGGCGAAATCGAGAATCAATTCGAGTTCGCGGCGTGCGCCTTCGCGGCTGGCCTCGTCGAGTTTGGCCAGGAAGCTGCGTGCGTTGGCGGCCGAGCCCATCATCTGATCCGCGGTGGCCAAATCGGCCCAACTGCGAAAGCCAAGCACGCTGGCGATCTCCTGGCGAGTAGCAAGCAAGTCAAGAAGAATCTGCTGGTTGGCCGGATAGGCACGTGTGTAGTAGGCCAGGAACATGCGCTCCCGCAGCGCGGCATTGGTGGCAAACGTCATCACCGGCTGCATGTCGGGCGGGTCGGTAGTGAGCTGAATGTGGCCTTCGGCATCTGTATGGCGTGCGATGTAGTCGGCGGGCAGACCATCAAGCTCGGCGGGCATGGCTTCGATCGTCTTGCCGCCCTCCTGGATGTTGCGGCTGAAGTCGAGCGAGCGTTGGGTAGCCTTCTCGTGCAGTGCATGCAGGCGATCTCGCGTGGCCTGATCCTTGTCCACGCCGGCCAGGCGATAGCTCAAGAGGGTGCGCCGGACGAAGTGTTTCGTGGCGTCGCTGGCGCCATCGAGATCGATGGCTGCGAGAGCCTCGTAGACGGCCCGATTCAGGCTCAGGGCGCTGCCGGCCATGGCTACCCGCTGGGCCTCGAGTTGGGCCTGATCGCGCACCGCCTTATCCGGGGCAACCGAATTTAGCACGCCTGCTTGCGCGCCGGCCAGGTTGAGCTGCTCGATCGCGACGTCGTACAAGCGCAACGAATTCTTCGGGGTACGCGGGCCTTCGACGGCCAGCAAAGCAGCCAATGCCGCCTCATGCGCAGCCAGGCGCGCGCCGACCCAGGCAGCCAGCGCCTCGGCGGATGCAGCTCCGCCCGCTTCCCATACGTGAAGCTCTTCCGGTGCGGCGACGGCGGCAGGGGGTTCGGCAGGCATAGGATGCATACTCCTTCAGACATCTAGGGTGCCACATCGGAGGCATGTTTGGAGTGCCCCTTTCGTTCGGCGAACTCCCTCGTACGCGGAATTCGTTGCAAGCTGCTGCTCCAGAGACTGGATTCCCCGCTTTCAAGCGTGAGCCAAATGGCTTATTTCCTTGCGGCTTCCATCTCTTTGAGCGACTCGCCGTACGGGGCGCGCATCACACCGCGCTCGGTCACGATTGCGGTTACATATTTGGCCGGGGTTACGTCGAAGGCGGGATTGCGGATGCCAACTCCGTTGGGGGTGAGCTGCTTTCCGCCGTGGTGTGTGACCTCGATCTGGGGCCGCTCCTCGATGGGGATCAAGTCGCCGGTCGCGGTGGCCATATCGACAGTGGACCAGGGAGCGACTACAAAGAACGGGATGCCGTGCTCTTTGGCGAGAATGGCCACGTTGTAGGTGCCGATCTTGTTGGCGACGTCTCCGTTGGCGGCGATCCGGTCCGATCCAACAACCACGGCCTGGATGCGGCCGGCGCGCATGAGGCTGGCAGCCATGTTGTCGCAGATCACGGTGGTGGGGATGTGGTCGGCCATCAATTCCCAGGCAGTGAGGCGCGCGCCCTGCAGGAAGGGCCGGGTTTCGTCGGCGAAGACGTGAATGCGCTTGCCCTGCTCGACGGCCGAGCGAATGACGCCAAGTGCGGTTCCGTAGCCGCAAGTAGCCAGAGCACCGGCGTTGCAGTGGGTCAGCACGCCTCCCTCGTCGGGCAACAGCGCGCCGCCAAATGCGCCCATGGTCCGGCAGGCAGCGATGTCTTCCTCATACATGGCGTGGGCTTCGGCCAGAATTCTTTCCTGGATTTGGGCGAGAGTCGCGCCTTCTTCGAGCAGAGCCGCGAAGAGACGCTTCATGCGGTCGATGGCCCAAAACAGATTCACAGCGGTGGGGCGGGTTGCGGCAAGGCGGGCACAGATCCGCTCGAACTCCGGAGCGAAGAGATGCGGCGTCAAGGCGGTGGTGCGGAGAGCGCCAAGGGCGATGCCGTAAGCAGCGGAGACGCCGATGGCCGGCGCGCCCCGTACGACCATGGTTTCAATGACCTCGGCCACTTGCTCATATGTGATGGCGAGTACGTAGCTCTCCTCAAGGGGGAGCTTGGTCTGATCGATGAAGCGGACGCCTTCCGGGGTCCAGGCCAGCGTGGGAATCATGCCTCCCTAGTGTAAACGGTTAGGACTGGGCTAGGGACTAGGGACTCGGGACTAGCAGGGCAATCGCATGAACATCGTCTTGATGGCAAACTCGGCCTTTGCGCCGCCCCTACGGGGCTGACTGGCTGTTGCTTACCCCTTTCCCCACGCTGAAGCGCGGGGCTAATCACCGTTGCGCCTCCGGCGCGGTCGAAATTGGAATCGATCTGTTGAACAAAATGGATTCATGCGATTGCCCTGTCGGGACTAGGGACTAGGGATCAGCGTTGTGCGTTGGATTCCGGGCGGATGTGAGGGTTCGCCAGAAAATCGTTTTGGCTGGCGCTGGACTATCCTATGGCCTGATGCAGTAGAGTTGTTTCGGTACTTTTTAGCGCGTTTTCTCGATTTCCGCGTTGCGACGGCGGCTCGATTTGCATGGCGGCGATTCAGGACCAACGGCAATTGGAAAACGGCAAAGACCAGACGTTTTTTTGAAGGAAGCGGGGAAAATCTTTCATGGCGACGCAATCCAAAGCACTGGCGGCAAACCAGCCCAACTACACGGTGCCGTTCATTATCGTCACGGCTCTGTTCGGCATCTTCGGGTTCCTCACGAGTCTCAACAACCAGTTGGTGGGCAAGCTAAAGGAGATCTTTGTCCTGCCCTACGGGCCATCGATGCTGGCTACATCGGCCTGGTTTTTTGCTTACCTGGTCTTCAGCGTACCCAGCGGCAAGCTGATCGAGAAGGTGGGCTACAAGAGCACCATGGTGATTTCGCTCTTCATCATGGTGGTGGGCGCTCTGCTATTTGTACCCGCGGCTAACATGGTGAGCTTCCCCCTGACGCTGACGGCGATTTTCGTTCTGGCCACCGGCGTATGCGCCTTGCAGACCTCGGCCAACCCCTATGTCGCGATTCTTGGCCCCGAACACAGCGCATCGGCGCGGCTGAACCTGGCGCAGGCCTTCAACTCCGGCGCTTCAGCCATCGCCGGATGGTTTGCAGCCCGCTTCATTCTTGCTGACACGACGAAGGTCACCGATGCCGTCAGTCAGGCGCATATGCTGGAAATGCCCTACGTATACATTGGCATTGGCCTGCTGGTGCTTGGTTTTACGGTGATGTTCCTGCATTTGCCGGCCATCACCTCATCGCGGTCAGCCGAAGACTCTCCAGCGCAGGGGCGCAGCATCTGGAGCTTTTCGCACACCGTGCTGGGAATGGTGGGCATCTTCTTCTACGTGGGTGTTGAAATTGCTCTTGCTGCGATTTGCATCCAGTATTGCGAGCAGCAGGGAATCAGCGACGTTCAAATCGCCGGAATTCTGGTTACTGTTTATTACCTGCTGATCATGGCGGGTCGCTTTATCGGCAGTGCGCTGATGAGCGTAATTAAAGCCGAAAAGATGCTCGTTTTTCTGGGCGCTTTGGGTGTGGTGCTGATGTTGGTCTCCATGTTCACCCACGGCCAGATCGCCATCGGGAGCCTGGTTCTTTGCGGCCTCGCCAACTCCATCATGTATCCGACGATCTTTACCCTGGGCATCGCCGAATTGGGTCCGATGACCAGTGAAGGTTCCGGCGTGGTCACCATCGGCAACGTGGGCGGAGCGGTGATTCCGCCGCTGTTCGGATTCCTGGCAGATAAGATTGGGATTCAATACGCGTTTGTTCTGCCCATCGTCTGCTACATTTTCATCGCCTACTATGGCCTGTCGGGGCATAAGCCAACGCGCGCGGCGTAGCGTCCCGGTAAAGCAACTCGGCCCGCCCTCTTCCGATTCTCTGGAATGGGGGCGGGCCGCTTTATTGGAGGACGGCACGAATGCAAGACGGGTCGAGACCTTGCTACACGAACAAGAAGGCCGCTAGCTGGCGACAACCGGCTTCTGCCAACTTGTAATCTGGTCCCATTGCCGGGGCAGTTGATAAGTCTTCGCGTGGTCCTTGATCGGCGGGCCGAGGATCTCAATCTTGCTCAAATCGCCCTGGCCCCGGTCGCCCGCCTGCGCGCAGTAGCTCAGGTAGCCGATCTTGCTGAAATCGACCCCCATCAGCTCCGCGCCCACACGGTCGGCGGCCAGCCAATCCAGGCTGGCGATGCAGACCCTCTGCTGGACCGGTGTGCCATGCACGGGGCCGGTGCCTTCCATGCCCTCGTAACCGTCGATTACCGCCAAATCTGGGTGCAGCTTGGCGGAGAGGGCAAATAGGTTGTAATTGATGCCGTATGTGCCGCCTCCATGGGTAAGCCGCTTGCCGCTCATGGGCTTGTTGGCCGCTTCCTTCAGCGCCGCGCCGACAACGACATTCTTCAACGAGAGCGTGATGCCAACCAGATCGTGTGTCTTCAGCTTGGCGGCGGAGATGACGAAGTTGTCCGGCCCCATCATCGTCTTCGCCATGCGGCAGGGATGCGGCTGAAAATCCTTCTGGTCGACACACTGAACCACCTCGAAATCGTCCTTGTCGAGATCAACCAGCTTGACGCCGTATTTGTCTACAAACTTGGTGTAGCCGAAGTTGGTGAAGCCGTCCATGGCCGGACCGTTGGCCGGAGACTCGGCTATCACAACGTTCTTCTTGCCGATGGACTTCAGAAACTCCAGGATCCCTTCCAGGTTGTCGGCGTGGCTACCGGAAAGCGGAACGGTGGTGATGACGTTGTTGGGCTTGATGACGACCCGCTTCTTGCCGATCGCGGCAGCGATCTCTTTCTTGAATGGTTCCAGCGCCTTGAACGCCAAGTTGGCGCGATCTTCCCCGGTCGTCAGTGCGACACGGCTTGTAAAGCCGCCGGTGGCGGCAGACGGAGCGTCGGCAGCCCACGCCGAGGGGAGACGCAAGGCCGCGGCCGCCGCTGCGCCGCCAACCATTGAGATTTTCAGGAAATTCCTTCTTGAAGTCGAACAGCCAATTGTCATGTTCCCATCCCCTTTCTGCATGGTTCATCTCAGCCGCTGGAAGACTCGATCCAGGCCGTCCAATATGTCTTTTCCGGCGACGCACCAGTATAATCCCGTCTGGGTTCGATAGGGAAATATTTTATATCGCTGGCAGTTGTACGGTTTGGGTGGATCGGGATGAACTGTTTTCGCATACAGAAACGCCGGGAATTGCGCGAATCAACATCTTGCAGTCGCCGTCTTTTCTGGATTCGCGTCCGATCCACGCCAGGATTTGGTTGGGTCGATGGCCAGCCAGGCCACCGACCCAACCAGCGCGATGGCGGCAGCGGTCACGAACGACATCTCCCATCCAAAGTGGGCGGCAATCAGCGGAGTGAGCGATGCAGTGCAAGCCCCGGCGGCCTGTCCGCCCATGTTCATGAGGCCGGAAACCACGCCAACGTGTTCTCCGGCGATGTCGGCCGAAACCGCCCAGAATCCGCTTTGCGCGATGTACAAGACACCCGCGCCACAAGCCAGTATCACCCCGGCGGCGGCAGGGCTTTGAGCCCGCGATCCAACCACCAGCAGAACCGCGGTTACCGCAAGGGAGAGAGCCGGCAACAGGCAGCGGCCCATTCTCAGGCCGTAGCGGGTTGCGATCCAATCGCTGACCACGCCGCCACCCAGACAGCCGATCGTCATGGCAATGAATGGCAGCATGGAGAAGGCCGCGCTGGCCTTGAGGTTGAGTCCCCGCACCTGCGCCATGTAGATGTAAAACCACGCAAAGAAGATCCAGGCCACATAGCCGAAAGCGAAGTAGCTCGCGGTCAGTGCGTAGACCGCCTTGCTGGTAAATATCCTCGCCCAGGGAATCGCGGGTTTGCTGCCGTCAGCGGAGTTGCCCGTCTTGTCCGATGGACGCGTCAGATTCCGTTGTCCGGCGATGAGGGCTCTCTCCTCGTTCCCAACCAGAGGGTGTTCCTCAGGGGTATCGCGGGCTGCCAGGTACCACACCAGACCCGCCACTGCGCAGGCCAGGGCGCTGAACCAGAAGGATGCCCGCCATCCATGACGCAGGATAATCGCCGTGACCAGCGGCGGCGTCAGGCCTGCGCCGATGCCAATCCCGGCGAAGATCAGCCCATTTGCCTTGCCGCGCTCGCACACCGGAAACCAGCGCTCGACGAACTGGCTGGCAGCCGGATACATGGCGGCCTCGCCGGCGCCCAGGCCAAAGCGCACCAGCGCCAGAATCGGCAGCGCGCCGCGCATCGTGGGAGAAACAAGCGTCATCAGGACAGCAAATACGCCGCACCAGGCAAAGCCCAGACCCAGGATGAGGCGCGGACCGAGCCGCCGGGCAAGCAGCCCCACAGGAACCTGGAAGGCGGCGTAACCGATCAGGAATGCGCTGAAGACCCTGCCCAGATGCACGTTGTCAACAGCGAACTCACGGCCGATGTGAATGCCCGCGATGGAGATATTCGTCCGGTCCAGGTAGGCCACCGCGCTCAGGACAAACAGCCAGAGCACCAACAGGTAGCGTATGGGCGGAAGACTCAGTTGCCAGTGGTCCGGTCTCACATTCATTCCCTAGCCTCTGAGATGGACATCCGATACCTTTGCCATGCGCGACGTTCCGGCTGGTCCGGTGACGTAAAGGATTACCGTGTAAATCCCTGCCCTGCCCGGAGTTTCTTCGTATTGGTGAATGGGATTCTGCTCGGTCGAAGTCGTTCCATCGCCAAACTCCCACTTCCACGCGGTGATCTCCCCTTCCGACGCATCTTTGAATGCAACGATCCGCCGGTCCATGTCAACCACTTTGAAGGACCACTGCGCGGCGATGGGCTTGCGAAACTGCGGTTCGAGCGGCATCAGGCGAAATCCAACCAGATCCGATGCGTTTCCGAAGAAGGTTTGTTTGTGGGAGAGATTCCAGAAATGCCGCTTGTTTGAGTTCACATCGTCATAGTCGATCACAGCCCACGAAAGCCCAATCAGCTTGTTCTCGGTCAGCACGGTTTCAACAGCGCGCTCCGGTCCTTCACAGCCGGCGTAGTCGAATGGAGTAATCCAAAACTCCAGCACCAGCTTTCCCGGTTCGCCCGGCTTGAAGTTGTATTTGATCACATGATTGGCGTAGGGCAGCTCTTTCGTGTACTGGGCGCATCCCCAGTCCATCGCCCAGTCTTTTCCCTCCGCGGGTGTGAAGATGTGGTAGTTCTGGGCATGGTCGCCCTGATAGGAAAAGTACGCGTCCGACTTGCTGATGCGCGGATCGATGGCCGCCATATCGCCGACCGCTTCCTTCGTCCATACATCCCGGTGGTAGATATCGATCAGCGGACCTCCCGACAGGTCGCCATCGACCACGACTTCAAACATGTCGTTGTGCAGGTCTGGCCGGGAGAAATCCCAGTAGTTGTCATAGGCCTCATAAAGAAAATACAGCCGGTTCAGTCCTTTCACCCAGCCCACTTTCACTTTCACATCGAGATCTTTCGGGTCGCGATTGGCGCCATGACCGCCCGTAGCTTCCGTATCCTCCAGTTGATCCATTCCGATGGCGTAACTGTCGGGCACGATCGCCCAGTCGTCATCGTTGCCATCGATGCGCGGAATCCGATCGGGCGGAAACTGAAATATCTTTAAAGTCACGTCCTGGCGTTCGAGAGCGCCGGCGGGACACAGCACCAAGAACGCCATGCATTGCAGAAACCGGGATCGAAACATCGATGCACCTCCTTTCCCTATGCTGCAATTCCGCCTTCATCAGCGGTCGATGCGCGTGGTGATCTTGTCCAGCGCGGCGCGATCGATCGGGTAGCCCATCCCAGGCTCGGTGGGAGCATGGATGTAACCCTCCGCATCCGGACGGAACTTGTAGTTGAAGTACGGATGGTCCGAGAGCTCCGGCGGATACGGAACTTCAAACCATGCTGCGTTGGGCAGCGCAAGCTCAAGATGGAAATGCAGTGCAAGGTCCAGCGTATTGCCCCAGTTATGCGGCGTGCACTCCAGTCCGAATGCGTCCGCCAGCAGCCCAACCCGCATCGATCCGCTGATGCCGCCCACATTATCCGCAATTAGCCGCGCCACGTCGAGCGCGCCCTTGCTAATGTACTCAGCGAAATCGGAGATGGAGTAGAGAAACTCGCCGACATGCAGGGGCAGGCTGACCTTTGTGCGCAGCTCGATCAGGCCATCCATATCGGTAGTGCGGATAGGATCTTCAAACCACGCGTAGTCCAGCTCATCCAAAAGGCGGCCTACCTTCATCGCTTCGTAGCGGTTGTACAACTGCACCGGGTCGTGGGCGAGCATGAACTCGTCGCCCGCGGCCGCGCGCACCTGCTTGATCTCTTCCATGTGCCCAACGTACGCGGGAATTGCCGACGTGGCTTTGTTGTGTTCACCGCCGCCGGGATGAATTTTGTAGCCTTTGAAGCCATCCGACTTCACCTTCACCACCTCGGGCGCGTAGTCCTCGATGGCGGGGTGATGCGTGGAACTGGCGTAGGCCATGATCTTGTCTTTCGCTCCGCCGCAGCCTCCGCTCAGCAGCTTGTAGATCGGCCGATTCACGGCTTTGCCCAGGATGTCCCACATGCAAACATCCGCGGCAGCCGCGTACCAGTTTGGCCAGTTGCCGCCGGCGCGCGTGATCAGCCCACCGCCAACCGCTTCGCTATCGAAGGCCGAGCCGTTGCCGCGGCCCGGTGGGCGATGGAAGGTGTTTCCGCCCTGGTAGCGCGGTCCCGGCGCTCCATTGAGTTGGCCGTTGAAGCCGTAGGCTCCGCGCAAGCCGGATGTGGAAGTCAACACCGGCAGAAGATCGACCACGCTCTTCCCGACAAGCGCCGGCTTGGCCCAGTCCAGCCATCCCGGTGTTTGATTGCGATTGCCGAGTGTGTAATTGCCTTCAATGCCGCTCTCGGTAACGATGGAAACAAGTTCGCCGCGCTCGCCGTTCAAGCTGCGATACCCGGTGAGATCCGTGACGTAGACCTTCACTTCTTTGATGGTCAGGTTGGGCAGATCGCCCGCCTTCACGCCCACTGACTCGGCCGCGGCCGCGCCGGGGTCGGCGAGAACAGCCAGACCTGAAGCCGCTGTTGCGGCCGCGAGTCCTCCAGTGACTCCAAGAAACTCGCGCCGCGATGTCTTGTGATTCATCTTGAACCTCCAATGTTCGAAACCGGCTACCGGTTGATACGCAGGGTCATCTTATCCAACACATCCCGGTCGAGCGGATACCCCAGCCCCGGCTCGGTGGGCGCGGATACATATCCCTCCGCGTCGACGCGAAACTTATCCTTGTACCACGGCCGGTCGGCATACTCGGGCGGGAACGGCATCTCAAACCAGTAAGCGTTGGGCAGCGCCAGCTCCACATGGAAGTGCAGCGCCATGTCCGGCACGTTGCCCCAGTTATGCGGCGTGCATTCCAATCCATGCGCATCGGCCAGCAGGCCCACGCGCATCGACCCGGAGATTCCACCCACATTGTCCGCGATCAACCGAACCACATCGAGCGCGTCGCGCTTGATGTACTCGGCGAAATCGGCAATGGAGTAAATGAACTCGCCCACGTGGATGGGCAGATTCAATGCCGCGCAAATCTCGATCAGGCCTTCCTGATCGGTGGTCCGGATGGGGTCTTCGAACCACGCGTAGTTCAGTTCATCCAGCAGCCGGCCCACCGTCATCGCCTCAAAGCGGTTGTAGCGCTGCACGGGATCGTGCATCAAGACAAACTCATCGCCAACCGCCTTGCGCACCTCTCGAATCTCCTCCATGTGACCGATGTAACTGGGGATCGGCGGCCCATCCTTATGCTGGCCGCCGCCCGGATGAATTTTGTATGCGCGGAAGCCCTGACCCTTGGCCTTCAGCGCATCCGGCACATAGTCTTCCACAGTGGGCAGGTGCTGCGAACTGGCGTAGGCCATCAGCTTATCCTTGGTTGGCGTCCCGCCCGACAGGATCTTGTAAATCGGCCGGTTCACGGCCTTGCCCAGGATGTCCCACATCGCCACATCGGCAGCTGCGGTGTAGTAGTTCGGCCAGTTACCGCCACCGCGCGTCGATAGTCCCGAACCCGCAATCGCCTGGCCTCCGAAGGCCGGCCCCGATCCCGGACCGCTCGGGCCTCTTCCCATCATGCTCGCTCCAGGCGGCCGGGTCTGTGCAGCATCGTAACCCGCGGGCCCTTTCATCCCCGTGGTCGAGGTCAGTGTTGGCAGCAGGTCGACAACGCTCTTGCCCACCAGATTCGGCTTTGCCCAATCGAGCCAGTTAGTTGTCGCGTTCCGGTCGCCAAGGGTATAGTTGCCCTCGATGCCGCTGTTCGTCACTATCGAGATCAGCTCGCCCGACTCCGGGCTGTTCAACTTATGCACTTTGCTGATGTCCGTGACATAGACCTTCACTTCCTTGATCGTCAGATCAGGCAGGTCGCCCGCCTTGACCCCCACCGACTGGGCCGCGGCCACAATGGGATTGGCGAGAGATGCAAGGCCGGCCGCCGCAAATCCGGTTGAGCCGGCCAGAAAACCGCGTCGCGTTGTATTTGAATTCATTTCAATCTCCAGTTTCCGATTTGTGCCTGAGCCGTTCCAGCCGCGATGGCCCCAGGGAAGCGATCGCGCATTCCGCGCAAAGAAGTCCGAGAGTTATTGCGGCAGAGCAAACGACAGAATGTTTGGCCCCGACGCGATGGCGATGTACTGTCTGCCGCCGATGGCATAGGTCATGGGCGAGGCCTTGATTGCATGGTTGGTCTCGAAGTGCCACAGATACTTCCCCGTGGCTGCGTCCACCGCGGCGAAACCCCCGCTGCTTTCGCCGAAAAACACCAGGCCGCCTTGTGTCGTCAAGACGCCCGAGTAGTTCGATTGCACCGGCCCCGGCAAAACTATCTGCCATTCCGCCTTGCCGGTTTCAATATTGAATGCGCGCAAAATCTTCTGCGCTGGATCGGCGGGATTGCTGTACCTGCGATAGCCTGCGTCCGGCGCTTTGATGTAGATGCCGCAGTCTTCCACGGTCATCACGTAATAAAGATGGGTGGAAGGATTGTAGGCGGTTGAATACCAGTTCGTCGCGCCGCGCACCGCGGGGCAAGTTACCGATCCCTGCGCGCTGGTTTCATTGGAGGGAAGCACCTGCGGCGTCCAGGTCTGTTCATCGATGCCGCTGGCCCAGTCGAGTTTCTTCACCATCCTGGTTGCCAGCAGCGGCTTTCCCGTTGTCCGGTCCAGAACATACAGGAAGCCGTTCCGGTTGGCGTGAAGCAGCAGCTTGCGGTCCTGGCCCTTCCATTTCGCATCCGCCAGCACAATGGGTTCATTCGCATCCCAGTCGTGAAGATCGTGCGGCGTGAACTGGTAATACCAAAGCATCTTGCCAGTCTTCACATCGATGGCCAGATCGCTGTTGGTGTAAAGATTCGAGCCGATCCGCTCATCGCCGTCGGTATCCGGATGCGGGTTGCCCACGGCCCAGTACAAAACATTCGATTCTGTGTCCGCGCTGCCGGTCAGCCAGGTTGCGCCGCCGCCCAGAGCCAGCGCCGAGCCCTTCCAGGTATCTGCCGCAGGACTGGTATCTCCAGGCTCGGGAATGGTGTAGAGCTTCCACGCGAGTTCTCCCGTCGCGGCCTTGTACGCAGCCACAAATCCGCGAATTCCGTTGTCCCCGCCGCTAACGCCCGTAATCACCAGATCGCCCACGACAAGCGGCGCGGAGGTGCCGCCATAAAGTCCCATTGCGCCGGCCGGAGTATCCACGTCCCACACAAGAGCGCCGGTGAGGCGATCGAGCGCTATCAAATGAGCATCGTCGGTGAGATAGAAGACGCGATCTCCCAGCACGGCCACTCCGCGATTCACGCCAATTGCGGCGTCGCTTGCGATGGAGGCCCCGGTGCTCTTGGGCCGCTCGTAGCGCCAGATCTCGCGTCCGGTTCTGCCGCTCAGGGCGTACACCTGATTGTTACCCGTCACATACATCGCTCCGCTCACGACCACCGGAGTCGTCTCCAGGCCATTGAAGGGGATCGAGTAAACCCACTGAAGTTGGAGCTTTGAAACATTGCTGACATCGACTTGATCCAGGCTACTGTTGCGGTTGCCATCAAGCGTGCCGTTGTAGGTCGGCCAATCCCCTTTCTTAGGATGGGCAATCGCATCCATCTCCGCTTGAGTACTGGGCGTCGGCGGCTCCGTCAATGGTCCCGCCTCTGGGCCGTTCAAGCCGCTCAGAAAAGCAACCAGGTCGCGCTGCTCGTCTTCTGTTCCCTTGTATGCGGGCATCGCCGCGCGTTTGTCGTGAACGAGATCCTTGTACTCGCTGTCAAGCAAAAGATGCAATTTGCCATCGCTCGATTGCAGAACCACGTCATGGCTGCCTTGCGCGCGCGCAAAGCCGCGCAACACAGTGCCGTCGTTCAGCTTTGCCTCAACCGTGCCCCATCCGTCGGGAATCCGCGCATCCGGATCCCGCAGCGACAGATTCAATTCCTCAGGTTTCAGCCTGCGTCCCACATTGGAAAGATCCGGCCCTTTCGAACTCCCGCGGCCGCGAACCATGTGGCATGTGGCGCACTGCCCGCTGCCAAAGAAGATTCTCTCTCCCGCTTTTTTGTCGCCCGGCGCGGCAGTCGCCGATTCTGCCGGGCTGAGCGATCGGATATAGCGAATCAGCTCTTCGACATCGTCCGTGGGCATGGGAAAGCCCGGCATCTTGTCCTTGCCCTTGACGATCAGGTTCGAGATCTCGCTGTCTGTCATGCTTCGCAGCTTTGCGGAGTTGACCAGCGACGGCGCGCGATCCGTGCCCCGCGCATCTTCGCCGTGGCAGAGCGCGCAGATGTTCGCAAATTGCTGCGGGGCAGGCGCTGGCGCCTTCTGCGGTTGAATGTTGTAGGCTCCTTGTGCCCATCCAGCCAGTCCCGCATAGCCACAAAGAAGCGCCATCGCCGCGATTGGAAAGCGGGACGGCCATGCAATGCGGATAGGTCTGCTCACGGAATGCAAGAGTCTGCTCCCCAGTTCCGGTTGGCCGTCACGCGTGCGCTGCTCAACTCAGCCGCGCAGGTAAGGCTTCAGATAGGTGTCGAGGGCTTTGAGGACAGCCTTCTTATCGCTTTCGGTTGGCGGCGCAGGCTTGTTGGCTGGGTCGCCCATTCCGGGCATGGGGCGCGATTTGGTGCTCTCCTTGAAGATTCCGCGCGCCACCATCAGATATTGATCGGCATGTGCGATGGAATCGAAAGCCAGTATTCTGCCGAACATATCGAATGCTTCCCTGGGCTTGCCTGCTTCGTAAAGTTCGAAGGCCTGCTGATAGATATCCGCGAGTGAGACCACCGGGCAATAACCGGCAAAGCCAAGCTGCATCTCGTCGATCATCAGCCGAACGCCCTTGCCGGCGAATACGCCGATCTTATCGCCCGTCTTCTGCCGTATCTCGGTGATGCGCGCCAGTGGATCGCCGGCCTCGTCTTTAACCACCCGCATGGTGGGAATGGAGTGGAACATCTGGACAATCAACTCCACTGACATATCGCCGATAGTCTGGACAAACAGCGGAAGATCCGTAGCGCCGCCGATCGCCTTGTAATAACTCAGCAGGGCCGCATCGTCTCCCTTGGGAGGTAGTGAGCAGATGGCATCGGCGCCGTTCTTGGCGGCATGTTGCGCGAAGGCTATCGCGCCGGGCAGATCGTTGTTTTGCGTTTGCACCCCGATAACCAGTGCGGTATTGCCGCCTTTGCCGGCCGCGAGAATAGCTTCCGCGCCGGCAAAGCGCTCGCTCGCGGACATCGTCGACCAGCCGCTGGCGATCTGCGGCCAGATAAAGCCGGGAACCGACGCGCGGTTGCAGAATTTCACTTCGGTGGCCAGGCAATCCAGATCCAGCTTGTCGTCTTGTGTAAATGGGGTCGAGCCGATGGGAAAGAGTCCGCGAAATGGCTTGGTCCCGGGAGACGGGGATTGCGCCGCGAATCCGGCCTTCGACAGGGCCATTTGTGTAGCGATAACGCTGAATGCCTTCAGAACGGTACGGCGGTCCACTTCAAGCGGCATGAATTCTCCCTTGGTTAAGTTTCGGTATTGTATTACAGGACGCAAATCCGCACTGTCAAGCTATTTCATTTCCACAGAGAGATCGCGTCATCTGTAGTTCGGAGAATCCGCGCTTTACGGTGATCCGCGCGGGTGTCGCCATTTGCTGTGGGCAGCCATTGCCGGTAAACAGAAAGAACGGAAAATCAATACAAAGCGGGCGGGAACCGGCGGCCGCTTGCCAAGAAAATACATTCAAGCGCAATCAACGGCGATTATTTGGGGAGCAGAGAAAGAACGCCTTTGCTCGGATTGGGAATCACGTGTGCGGCTACCAGGCGGCCAAGGCCTTCCACTTTGGCTTTTCCCGCCTCCACTGCCGCGCGAACCGAGGCAACGTCCCCTTTAATCAGAACCGTAATATACCCGCCGCCGAGTTTTTCCCGCGCCAGCACTTCCACTTGCGCGGTCTTCAATGCTGTGTCGATTGCCTCGAATACGGCGGTGAAACCCTGCGTCTCAATGAGACCCACGGCAAAGCTGGCTTGATCGCTCATAGGATTCTCCGGTCTTTGGACTGACGGCTGTTCGATGAGGGGATTGAAATCCGGCTGCGCTTCATAGGCTGCGCGCGCATCTTCAGATGGACTGGCGATTACGTGCGCGACGATCGGCGTCAGCATCGCCTTGGCGGTTTCTTCGGCAACTCGGGCGGCGGACTCAATATCGCCGATAGCTCCTTGCAACTTGATGCAAACTCCGGGAGCGTCGTTCAACTCGGTCTGCACGACTCGCACATTGGCGCACTTTTCCATCGCGTCCAGCACAACCATGGCCGGCGACCAACCGCCAATCTCGATCAGTGCAAGCGCCTCGATCAGAACACGCCCTTCTTCTTCAATTCATGCAGAACCTTGACGACCACCTGCTTCACTATATCCTGCCCTGTATCTCCGCTCCGGACCGTGCAACCGCCTGCCGGCCGGTCCACCAGTTCGAAATCCGCCAGGATGCATTGCAGAACCGAACTTAGCGAATCATGACCGGCGCGCTGTGCGGTGGTTTGGGGCAGCCGCCCCCGGCCGAAATGGAATCCGCGCAACTCGGCCGCCGCCCGGAATCCATCGGGAAATTCAAGCGGGCTGAGCATTGCGTCGAAGAGTTCCAGTATCCTGAACTGCCATTCCATGGCCGCAGCGCTGTCGCCGGCGCGAAACAGATCGTACATGCGGCGCGTGATCTCCGGCACTACGTTACTCGATGCATGTGTGCCGCCATCGCAGCCGATCGTAAGCATGGGAACCAGCACGGCTTCCCATCCGGTGAGGAATGAGAAATCCGGCCGCTGCGGGCGTACCGCTGTAATCATCCGCATCATAGAAGCCAGGTCGCCCGAGGAATCCTTGATGCCGATCACTCTGGGGAATTCGCAGGCCAGGCGGCGAATGGTGGGCACGTCAATGGGGCTGGCGAACATCGGAATGTTATAGAGAGTGATGTCGATCGGAGAGTGGCGGGCGATCTCGGCGAAGTATGCGTACACCGATTCGGGAGTGAGCTTGTAGTAGAACGGAGCCACGATGGCGACCGCCCTGACACCCATGTGCTCGTAGGCCTCGCAGGCGGCCAGCGTCTCTTTCACGTTGGCCTCGGCTGCGCCCGCCAGTATAGGTACCCGGCCGGCGCATTCATCCGCGACCACTTGAACGATGCGGCGCCGCTCTTCCGGCGTGAAACGCGTAAACTCGCCCGTCGAACCGTTCGGGTACAGGCCATGCACGCCACGCTCGATCAGCCACGAAACGAAGCGGCGAAGCTCCGGCTCGTTAATCTGGTCCCGCTCGTCCAGGGGAACCAGCAGCGGCGCGAAAATCCCTCTCAGTCTTTTTGACTCACTCACATCCATCGCAAGTACCAGGGCTTCCGCCGGCCGGGCGAACGCTTAAGCCCCCCGGCCTTCTCACAGCAAAGCAGTCACCAGTCTAATCTATCCGGAATCTGCAACATGCTTTCTGAGTCCAGAAACTGTTGACTCCGATTGTGCGGCTCTGCAATTTGCAATGAATGACCTTGTCTTCAGTGCGTCACTAGCCGGACCGGTCCCATCAAGCCCGATGAAGCCGGATGCGCCGGCGGCCCGCCGAACGGACTTTGACGCGCGGGCGTTGTATCCACCTCGATCACCAGATCGTTTGAGCCCTTCTTCAATGCGCCGGTTACGTCCCACCGATAAGGCTGCCATGACCGGGCCCCCAACTCTTTACCGTTGAGCGTGACCCGCGCGTAGTCGTTCAAATTTGCAATTTCCAGATACACATGCTTCTTCGCCAGCGGCGCTGCAACGGTGAACTGCCTGCGATAGGTGGCCGGCCCGGCAAAGGTGCTCGCTCCCAGTTCCTCCCACGATTTCAGCGGCGTGGTCAGTTGCTTTCCGTTCAGTTCCAACGCCCAATCACCGTCCAGCTCCGCCAGGGTGCTGGCTGTGGCAAACGATGGCTCCGGCGCGGCAATCCCCTTGGGCAGAGGCCCAACCACAATCACCTTCGCCTCATAAGGTCCGAGGGTAAGGGGAACCCTCACTGAATCCCCATCGTAGGTTGCGTCCGCCATGGGATGAATCTCACCCGTTCCCAAATCCCAGGCCTGCGCCTTGCCGTGTCCGGCAATCGTGGCCACGCGCGACTCAAGCTTGTCGCTCTCGTTGAAGAAGTAGTACATGTCGCCGTCCCGCCAAGCGCGATGCGTGTAGGTAAGCCGGGGAAATTCGGCATCCAGTCTCACATCCGGGCTGGGAAGCGCCGCAATTACTTGCGGCGTGATATCGCCCGAAGGCTCAATCAGCGTGGCGAAGCTCAGGTCGGGCGTCTCTTTGGCATCCATGAACGTCCGATCCACGATTAGCCTCGGGGTCTTGCCAACGAAGATCACCTTCCCGCCCGCTTTTGCAAAGGCCCGCAGACGCTCCAGTCCGGTGCGCGTAATTACTGCCATCGAGGACAATACGATCGCCTTGTAAACCTGGCCGCTGAGGTTCTTGAAGCCGCCATCCTCCAGCGTGGCCACGGAGCTGAGGGATTGTTCGTCGAAATAGTCCCAATCCACCTGGTGTTCGAACAGCTCCCAGCCAATCTTTGTCGTGCCGCGGTCAGCCTGCTCCGCGTCTTCGCCGCCCATCCATATGCTGCTGCCGGGATTGTACAGTCCGACCTGCGCCGCCGGGCGGCCAATGGCCATCAGATAGCCGGCGCGGTTGGCATACCACGCAATCATCGGAGCTTCCGGAAGTATCGGGGGCGGCGGACCTGTGGCCGCCTCGCCGGTGGGACCGCGTTGCAGGACTGGAACCCGGATCTGGAGCGCGTTTACCCCGCGCACCGCCTGAAAATCCAACTGGTACTTGCCGTCGATCCCCACTCCGCCACCCTCTTCGGCCCACACCTTCGGCTTGCCAAACAAATGCGCCGCCGAAGAGGCGAGCTTGGGAAAGTTGTTGTTGATGTTCCAGACGCCGTCGGGTTTGTGCACGGCGTCCGGGACCAACTGATCCAGGTTGTCGATTCCCGGCACTTCCACATAGCGCTCGTCGCGGAAGTAGTCGCCCTCGCTGTGCTCCAGCGCCAGCATCGTCTCTTCGTGGTTCAAATGGACAAGATATTCCACGTTGTACTTCTTGGCCCACGCCGCCTGCTCTCCGAAAAAGGAGCTGCGGAAGATGCCGCTCCACACGTCGTCGTAGTCGGCGCTGGCGCGCTGCGACTGCTCTGTCGGCTGATGCGAGAACCACTGTGGAATATAGGGGGTTAGATCGTAGCCCTTCTGCTCTTTGAATTGCTCCAGCAGCGTGGGCGTCCAGGGAATGCCGCTGCTCCAGTCCGGTTCATCGCCGAAGAAGCCCAGAACGATCTTTCCGAACTGGTCGCCGACGGCCTTTCTGTAAGTCTCGTGCACGATCGACAGGAAGGCATCCGTGGCCTTCGGATCGAGGTAGTCGATCAGCGAATAGGTAGCGTCTTTCGCGCGGGTTCCATCTGCCCGGTTGAAGTTCCGCGTCGGCGAGCTCAGGTAGACGTGCCGTACAAAAACCACCTTCCAGAAGTAGCGGGGCTCGCGTGGCGTCGAGCCTTCGGCCGGCGTCTGCCATTTCACTTGAAAATCAGGCGGAACAGGGATCGGAATCACCTGCTTGATCTTCTGGTTCGTGTCGGTCTCCACCGCCATGATCGCCAGCGTATCCGAGGGCGCTGGCATCGTCAGCGTCTGGCCGGGCTGCACATGCACCTCGATATCCGCGACGATATCCTGCATTCCAAGCTGCGGATAGCGCTCGCTGATATAACCGCCGGCAAACCCGCTGGGATAATCCGACTCGTCCTGAATCCATAGCCGCATGTTCCGCTTGGCCGCTTCGGCGACGGTGAACTTCACCTGCTCCATGTGCTCCGGCGAGAGGTACTTTCCCTCGCCTGGCGCCCGGCGTCCCGGAGAAAGATTCACAATGAAAATGCCATTGGCCGAGAGCCGGTCAAAGTCGCGGACGATCCTCGCCCTGACTTCCTGGGGGTCGGAGCCGTTCCAGCTCGCGAACGGTTGGATGGCGCCATACTCGTGCGGGGGAGCCTTGAAATTCGCGGCTGCCTCGGCCACCGACGGCACGGTAATCTCCTGCCAGGGGCGCTGCGCCAGCATCGCCGAGGCCGACAGCGCGAGAAGAACAACCATAAAGACAGCTTTCATCGGGAATCTCCGTTCGGATACCAGTTCGCTGGAATTGTACGTCTCGTAGACCATGCGGCGAAAGACACGACGCGACGCTGCGGTGACTCATGGCTCGGCAAATCGTTATCCACGCTATAAGTCCAGCATCGATACGCGGTTCCATGCTGCCTTGGGATCCCTACATCTCCCGCTTACTGAACAGTGAGAAAGATTGTTCCCTGCGCTGTTGTCGCGCCGGAGCTGCCAGTCACAGTTATCGTGTAGGCGCCTGAAGTGGTTCCGGCATGGCCCGTACCTCCTCCTCCGCCCCCGCCGCCTCCCCCGCCACCACCTCCACACGCAACCGCGCCGCAAGCGAAGGAGGCGAAGAGCACCAGCATTCCGAGCATTGTTCGCCAACTGCGCCGCCGCGCCGGAATGCCAAGGAATATCAGGCAGGCGAGTGTTGCGCCGCCTGCCGCATACCAGGGAATTCCCCGGCGTTCAGGAGATGGCAGAGCCGCGCTGGTCGCGGCCGTAGTTGAGATGGTCAAGGTGGCAGTCCCGGCTGCGGCGCCGGAAATGCTCACCGGGGTGGTGGAACCGAAGCTGAGGGTAGGAGGATACTGAGCGCCTGATGGACTGGAAGTGACGACTGCTGTGAGCGCCACGCTGCCGGTAAAGCCGCCAGAAGGCGTCACGGTTATGGTGGAGGAATTTCCCGCGGTAGCGCCGGCAGCGACCGTAACCGCTGTCCCTACGACCGTGAAGCTTGGACTTACCGGAGTGGTAACGGTAACGGAGGCCGAGCCGGTATTGGAATTGAAGTTGGTATCGCCAACGTAGGTCGCAGTCAGCGTGTCCGCGCCCGCTGCCAGGGATCCGGCGGGAATGCTGATCGTTGCGCTTCCGCCGTTGAGCGTTGCAGGCGCCGAGGAGTAACCGCCGCCGGACAGAGTTACGGGGCCGGTTGGCGTCGAGCTCCCACTTACACCGCTTACGGCAACTGTTACTGTCAACGCCTGCGTGGTCGCGATGCTCGATGAAGAAGGTGTGACCATTACGGTGGGCGTGGCCTTATTCACCGTCAATGTCACGCTAGCCGTAGCGGTTGTGTAGTCTGTTGTGTCGGTTGGCGTGAAAGTGACCGACAGGGTTTGTGGTCCAGCGCCTAACACCGTGCTTGCAGCCGGCGAATAAACAAATGTGCCTGCCACAGTCGAGCTGGCATTCAGCTGAGTTGCGCTCAAGGCCGTACCATAGGTGATTGCCGCGGGTTGCGCCCAAGTGATTGTCGGCGTCGTCTTCGTTGAGCCAGTCACGGTTACCGAAACGGTGTTCGATGTGCTCGCAGAGAATGCCGTCGTCCCCTGATAAGCGGCGGAAAGGGTCAGCGTGCCTGACGTCGCCGGAGCCGCGCCGCTGTACGTGGCTATGCCGGAGGAGTTCAATGCCACAGTCTGTATCGCAGAACCGATGGTGAACACGACATTGCCGGTGGGCGTCGCGGTGCCGCTTGCCGGAGACACGGTCGCCGTCAGCGTGTAAGACGCGCCGGCTGCCAACGATCCTCCACTTGGAGCGATCGACAGAACTGTGGTTGTTGAGACCGGTGGAGGGAGAGCAACGGTAACACCAACCGTCGTGTTAACGGTCAATACGCCGGAGGTACCGGTGATAGTCGCATAGGCAAACCCAGGGGTAGCGGAACTGCTGGCGGTTAATGTAAGCACGCTGGTGCCGGTTGTGGGGTTCGTGCCCCATGACGCAGTTACACCGCTGGGCAATCCCGTGGCGGCCAGGGTGACGCTGCCCGTGAAACCAGCAACAGGGCTCACGGTAATTGTGGATGTGGTGGAGCCGCCTTGAGCGACGGACACATAACCCGGCGATGCCGAGAGCGTGAAGCCCGGTGCAACGACGTTGAGTTGAAGTGAGGTTGAGGCAGTCAGAGAGCCTGAGACGCCGTTGATGGTCACGTAGGCAAACCCGGGGGCTGCGCTACTGCTTGCGGTTAGCGTAAGCACGCTGGCGCCGGTTGTCGGGTTGGTACCCCAGGAAGCGGTGACGCCGCTTGGCAGCCCGGTAACAGACAGGGTAACGCTGCCAGTGAAATTGCCTACAGGGGTGACGGTGATCGTGGATGTGCCGGAGGCGCCCTGGTTAATGGATAGGTAAGTCGGCAAATCCGAGAGCGTGAAGCTGGCCGGATTGACGGTCAGAAGAAGGCTGGTGCTTTCCGCTACGGAGCCGGAGACGCCGGTGATGGTCAGCGAGTACTGCCCGAGGCTGGCCGTGCCGCTCGCCGTCAGTGTCAGCACGCTACTTCCCGTTGTCGGATTCGCACTCCACGATGCGGTTACGCCACTGGGCAGGCCCGAGACAGCAAGATTTACGCTGCCACTGAATCCGTATTGGGGACTCATGTAAACGTTCGACGTGCCAGAGCCACCCTGCGCAATGGTCAGGCCGCTTGCTGAAAGTGTGAAGGTCGGAGCATAGACACTCATACTGACCGTAGTGGTTGCAGTCAAGGCGCCCGAGGTGCCAGTGACGGTCAGTATGTACTGTCCGAGACTAGCCGTGCTGCTTGCCGTCAGCGTCAAAGTGCTATTTCCAGTAGCAGGATTCGGGCTGAAAGATGCGGTAACACCGCTGGGCAGGCCGGACGTTACCGCAAAGTTTATGCTGCCGGTGAAGCCGTTTTGCGGATTCACGCTAATGTTGGTTGCGCTCGAGCTGCCTTGGCCAACAGACACACTGTTGTAATCCGACAGGGAGAAGCTTGGCACAAAAACGCCGAGACTGAGCGTCGTGGTTGCGCTCAACGAGCCTGAGGCGCCGGTGATGGTCAGCGTGTACTGCCCAAGGCTGGCAGTGCTGCTCGCCGTCAGGGTCAAAGTGCTATTTCCGGTTGTGGGGTTCGGGCTGAAGGATGCGGTCACTCCGCTGGGCAGGCCGGAGGTTACCGCCAGAGTCACGCTCCCGGTGAATCCATTTTGGGGATACACGTAGACGTAGGATGTGCTGGAACTGCCCTGGCCGACAGTCGTGTTGCCGTTATCGGAAAGGGTGAAGCTCGGCGCATAGACACCGAGATTGACCGTCGTGGTTGCGCTTACGGAGCCGGAAGTGCCAGTGACGGTGAGCGTGTACTGTCCGATGCTAGCCGTGCTGCTCGCCGCCAGCGTCAACGTGCTTAAGCCTGTTGCGGGGTTTGGGCTGAAGGATGCGGTTACTCCGCTGGGCAGACCGGCCGTCACTGCCAGATTCACGCTGCCGGTGAATCCATATTGGGGATTCACGTTCACGTAGGATGTGGTGGAACTACCTTGGCCAACAGTAACGTTATTGTTGTAATCCAGCAACGTGAAAGTCGGAGCATATACTCCGAGAGGAACTGTGGTGGTGGCGCTCAACGAGCCGGAGGTGCCGCTTATGGTCAGCGTGTATTGTCCGAGACTGGCCGTGCTGCTCGCCGTCAGCGTCAACACGCTGCTTCCGGTTGCGGGGTTCGGGCTGAAGGATGCCGTCACACCGCTGGGCAGGCCTGACGTAACAGCCAAGGTGACGCTGCCGCTGAACCCGTATTGGGGATTCACATTCACGTAGGATGTGCTGGAGCTGCCCTGGCCAACTGACACGCTGCTGTAATCCGATAGCGTGAAGCTCGGCGCATAGACTCCCAAACTGAGCGTCGTAGTTGCGGTCACCGTACCGGAGGTGCCTGTGATAGTCAGCGTGTACTGTCCCAGGCTGGCCGTGCTGCTGGCCGTCAGCGTCAGGACGCTGTTTCCAGTTGCGGGGTTCGGGCTGAACGATGCTGTTACTCCGCTGGGCAGCCCTGACGTCACGGCCAGATTCACGCTGCCGGTGAATCCATATTGGGGATTTACGTTCACGGTGGATGTGCTGGAATTGCCTTGGCCTAATGTCGTGCTTCCGTAATCCGACAGCGTAAAGCTCGGCGCATAGACGCCCAGGCTAAGCGTCGTGGTCGCGCTCGTTGTGCCAGAGGTCCCAGTGATGGTCAGAGTGTACTGTCCGACACTGGCTGTGCCGCTGGCCGTCAGCGTCAGCATGCTGTTCCCGGTCGTGGGGTTCGGACTGAACGATGCGGTCACACCGCTGGGCATTCCTGAGGTTACAGCCAGGTTTACGCTGCCGGTGAATCCATATTGGGGAGCGACGTAGACGTACGAGGTACTGGAACTGCCTTGGCCCAATGTCATGCTGGTGTAATCCGACAGCGTGAAACTCGGCGCATACACACCCAGCGCAAGGGGGGTGGTCACTGTCAGGTTGCCGGAGGTACCGGTGATGGTCAGGTTATACTGCCCGAGGCTGGCCGTACTGCTGGCTGTCAGCGTCAGCGTGGTGGAGCCCGTTGTGGGATTCGGAGCGAAGGATGCGGTCACACCGCTGGGCAGGCCGGACGTCACCGCGAGATTCACGCTCCCGGTGAACCCATATTGAGGGTTGACGTTGACGTAGGTTGTAGTGGACGTGCCCTGGCCTACATTCGCGCTATTGGCGTACAGCGTAAAAGTTGGCGCCAAAATCTGCAACGGGACGGTTGTGGTTGCTGTAATCGAGCCTGAAGTGCCGGTGATGGTCAGCGTGTAGCTTCCAATGCTGGCAGAACTGCTCACATTCAATGTCATGTTGGTGCTGGATGTTGTGGGATTTGGCGAGAAGGATGCAGTCACGCCGGCGGGCAATCCGGAGACGGACATGGTGACGCTGCCGCTGAACCCATATTGACCTTCCACATATATGAAGTCTGTGCCGGAGCTGCCCAGGCCGATGATGCTCTGATAAGCGCCGGCACTTAGCGAAAAGGTCGGCGCATAGACTCCGAGGCTAAGTGTTGTGGTTTCCGTTAGATTGCCGGAGGTTCCTGTAACGGTCACCGTATACTGCCCGAGCGCGGCGGTGCTGCTCGCAGTAAGTGTCAAGATGGTGGAGTTGGCTGTCGGGTTCTGGCTCCACGATGCAGTTACTCCGTTGGGCAAGCTCGACAGAGCAAGGTTCACGGCTCCGGTAAAACCATACAAAGGGTTGACGTAGACGTAGGCTGTAGAGGACGTGCCCTGGCCTACATTCGCGCTGTTGGCGTACAGCGTAAAAGTCGGCGCCTGGATCTGCAATGGCACGGTTGCGGTTGCCGTGATCGAGCCTGAAGTGCCTGTGATCGTCAGCGTGTAGCTGCCAATGCTGGCGGAACTGCTTACATTCAGTGTCATGGTGGTACTGAACGTGGTGGGGTTTGGCGAGAAGGATGCGGTCACGCCGGCCGGCAACCCGGAGACGGACATGGTGACGCTGCCGTTGAACCCGTATTGACCTTCCACAAACATGAAGTCAGTGCCGGAGCTGCCCAGGCCTATGATGCTCTGATACGAACCAACATCGATGGTGAAAGTCGGCCCATGAACGGCCAGCGAAAGGGTAGTCGTAGCGGTCAGCGCGCCGGAGGTTCCGGTGATGGTCACGGTCGCCGTGCCGGGCGTGGCGGAGCTGCTCGCCGCCAGCGTCAGAACGCTGGTTCCGCTTGTCGGGTTGGTCCCCCAGGACGCGGTAACCCCAGCCGGCAATCCGGATGTGACTGCGAGATTCACGCTTCCGGTGAATCCATATTGAGGTGTCACCGAGATGGTGGATGTGCCGGAGTCGCCTTGGTTGACCGCCAGACTGTTGGGCGAAGCCAATAAGGTGAAGCTCGGCGCATGGACAGTCACGGCAAGGCTGGTCGTCGCCGTCAAAGTACCGGAGGTGCCGGTGATGGTGACGTTAGACGTTGCGGAGGGGGCAGAACTGCTGGCTGTTAGGGTCAGCGTGCTGGTTCCGCTTGTAGGGTTGGTTCCCCACGATGCGGTCACCCCGCTTGGCAGCGCGGACGTTATCGCCAGATCGACGCTTCCGGTGAAGCCGCCGGCGTCGGTCACCGTGACGGTGGCTGAGTTGGATGAGCCCTGATTGACTGCCAGGCTGCCCGAGGAAGCCGCGATCCAGAAGCCCGGCGTTTGCGGTCCCGCCAGCGCGTCGATCAGATTCTGCCCGGCCGGGCTTCCCCAGCCTGTAACCAGATCGTAACCAGCTACAGCATTATACCACACGGGCTGGTTATCCGTGTCGTTATTCCCGCTGGTGATGTCGTTGAAGTCGCTGTTGAAGCTGGAACCCTCGCCGATTGAATAGATAGTTGGATTCAGAAAACCAACACCGCCCGAGGGCGCCGTGCCGGCCTCCACAGCCTGTTGATTGACTAGCGCCATAAAGCCGGCCCAGCGCGGCGCCGCGAAGCTGGTGCCCGACAGGTTTTCTGCGCAGCCGTATCGAGTGCTGCATACATAGTTGTCAAAGTCGGCTTCCATAGCGACGTCCGGCTCATTGCGCAGGGTCGTGGAACCTCCATTGGAAAAATTGGCCACTCCCGATTGCCAGCTTGGGATCGCAATTCCATCAGGACTGATACCCCCGCCGCTGCCATCCCCTTCCGAATTCCACACCGTCTCCGAAACCCAGGCGCCCCCCGCGCCGCTTGTCGTCAAGTGTGTTCCGCCTACAGCCGTCACATAGGAGTCTTCCGCCGGGTAGAAATACGGATCGATTGCCACATCGAAGGCGCCGGAGTCCCCCGAAGCCACGAAGACGCTTTGGCCCTGCGCGGCAAACTCCTGAAAGAAAACATCGTCCGTCGAAGGGTCATCCGGATCCCAGTCCCACGAGACACTCAGTTGATTGGCGATGTTTTCCGTGGCCATCGCATTGAAGATGTTTGCATCGTCCTGCGCGGTGTTGGAAAGAACTCCAATGTATACACGGACCTGGCTCAGCCCTGGAGCCATGCCGATCGCCTGGACAATGTCCAGCACCTGTTCTGTGTCGTCTCCTTCCGGCCCCCCGGTGGCTCCGTCCAAAAGCACGTTGTTGATGGGGACGCCGTAAGACTGGCCTGCATTGCTGAAGGTCGCATTTACTTCGCTGAGGTTGTAGCCGCCAAATTCCAGAATCCCGACTGCCTGGCCGTTGCCAGTGAGGGCCGTGCCACCGTAATAGGCCGCGCGCATATCGCTGCCGAGATACGACCCGCCCGGACCGGAACCGCCGACGTTGGCCATCGCTTGTCCCTCTTGGGCTCGCACGACATTGGGGCGCGGTATTGAGAAATTGTTCAGGCCGGCAATATGCGCCACCGGCACGCTCAGATTGAGCGATGGCTCACGGTCGGGCGAATAAAAGGTGCGGTCCTCGGTAGGATGCCGATAAACGTTCATCTTGAGGTTAAAGGCCGCGTTGATTTGCGCTACTGAGCCGCTGATGGGCACGATCAGCCGATTCCGGGGCGTGCCGGTCACGGTGAATCCGCTGGCCTGGGCGAAATCGACCACGGCCTGGTAATCCTCCGCGGTAGGGCCGAACTGTTCCGTGAACTGATCTACGGTCAGAAAACGCCGGTAATCGGCGCTGGAGGGATCGTATAGCCGGTTCAACAGGCTGGCCAGTTCGCTTTGGTTGCGCAGCGGCAGCACGATGGAGAGATTCATGTTCTGTTCAAGAGGCAGTGAACCGACAAACGCCGCCTGCCCCCTGGAAACTGCGCTGCGGACATGATTATGCAAGGTCTGTGGCGATGGCTGAGCGAGGACTGCGCCGCAAGTTCCGCACAACAGCACGGCCAGCCCGATGCTCGCCGCGGCCGATCTGCTTTTCTTCAGCGCGCGGGTAAAAACACCAAGAAACGGAAAGGCAAGAATCGCAGGGCGGGCGGACCAAAGTGCGGAAGGCATGGCAGATGACTCCTGATTGAACGCGAGCCAAAACATCAGGATGTCTGTTTTCCGATCTGCAAACACCGGCTCGCCGGAGTTGTGGCGTTTGCAGCGATGGCAAGCATCCAGACAGGTCATTGACGAAATGATTGGAGCAGATTAGCACACCGAGACGCACTTGTCTGTGTCTTCACTATGAAACTGTCATAAGCGTCATCCAGCGAAGATTTTGCTCGTGAAATGCGATCTGGCGGCGAGGTGTGCGATGAGCGTGTATCCGAGTGCGGGCTTGGAAACGTGGTTTCCCAGGCCCTACAGAGAAAAATTGACTGCTGAGAGGGCTAGTCAAAGCGATCTGGATTGCGCTCAGGAGGCATTTTTGAAGCACGCCATGACTACGGCACAAACAACTTCAACCGGACCTGCCACTTGGTGCTCTGGCCGGGCTTCAGTGTCACCATGTTGGTGTCCATCTTGCCCCACTCGTCGCCGAAGGGATCGGCGAAGTTGTACTGGTGCTCGATGGCCACGAAGCTCTTGTTGGGCGGGGCGTACATCTGGATGGTCTTGATCTCCGGAGACACTCCCTGGATGTCGATTCCATAGTGAGCGGCCGGGTCGGTTACCTGCACAGTGACGACGTCGTTGTTCCAATCCAGGTGGCTCCAGTTGTCATCGAAGAAGACATCGGCAAGCGGTATTCCTCCCACCCCGCGCAGGTCGTACTTGGTATCCTCCACGGGCAGAAGCTTTCCGGTCGGGAAGACGTTATCGTAGTTATCCACCTGGGCTACACTCGAGGCGGGAATGCGAACCTTGGCCTGGGAGCGATCGCCGGAAGGCAGATTGAAGTAGGGATGCCACGCCAGGGCGAATGGTTCCGATTCGCCGCCCACATTCTTCGCCACGATGGTAGCTTCGACGGTGTCGGCGGTGAGGCGAACGGTGATGGTCAGGTCGGTCTTGGACAGCCAATGACCGCCGAAGTCGCCGCCATGGATGATGCCCGAGACCTCCTCGCCGTTGCCGACTTTCTTCACGGTAACTCCGTCGGTCTTGGCTTTAAGGATCAGCCCATGCATCGCGTGGCGCTCGGCGCCGGTCAGCTTGCCGATATTGTTGGCCGGCAGAGTAATTGTGTGTCCCTGCCATTCCGTCGCGATGGTCTTGCCATCGGCCGACAGCTTGCCGCGAACGCGGTTCGGATAGGGCGCCAGGAAGGCCGCGCCCAGCCTATAGCCCAGATTTCCGAATTCGTCATCGTCCACATCGAGCATTTTCTTGGCGTCGATCAGATCGGGCGAGGCCAGTACGTCCACATTGCCCTTGCCGGGGAAGCTGGCTGTGATCTGAAGGATCTCCATCCCGCGGCCGGGTGCGAGCGTGATGCTGGTGAACTCGGGCTTGGATTTGCTGGCGCTGTTGCGTGTAAGCGTGACGATCTTCTGGCCGCCGATCTCGGTCGCGTCCTGGGCATGGCTGGCTGTTACGAGCGGACCCGCCATCAAAGCGGGCAAGACAAAGGGGAGCAGGGCAAGCGTGTGAACGAATAACTTCATCTCAATCCATTCCTGTAACGGCTTGTGGTTCCTTCGCGGCCGGTTCCGGCGCGATGGGGATTTGCTTGGCGGGGAGAGCATATCTGGTTGCTTGCAATTCTACGCCACGCAGGGGCTGTGAAACACAAAAGACGGGCTCACAAAGATAAAATCTCTGCATGGCCAAAGGCGCTGAAACTCTTTCCGATTTGAATTTCCGCATTGTTGCCTGCGCCCGGTGTCCTCGTCTTCGCGCACACTGTGCCGAGGTCGCGAGCGTACGCCGCCGCGCCTATGCGGATTGGGAATACTGGGGAAAGCCGGTGCCATCCTTCGGCGATCCGGAGGCGCGGGTGCTTGTTCTGGGCCTGGCTCCGGGTGCGCATGGCTCGAACCGCACCGGGCGGCCATTTACCGGCGACGGCTCGGGGGATTTCCTCTTCCCGGTGCTCCACGAGGCTGGTTTCGCCTCCCAGGCCAAGGCCGTCTCCCGCAACGATGGCATGAAGCTTACCAATCTGTGGATCAGCGCCGTCGTCCGCTGCGCTCCTCCGGCCAACAAGCCAACTCCCGAGGAGTTGCGCAATTGCGCGCCCTGGCTGGACGCGGAAATACGCCTGCTCCCGAACCTGCGTGTCGCGATTTGCCTGGGCAAGATCGCCTTTGACGGCTTTCTGGGCCATCAAATTCGCGCCGGGCAGATTCCAGCGCGCGCCGGCTTCGTCTTTCGCCACGGCGCGGAGTATGCTCTGCCTAGCGGACTCACCCTGCTGGCGAGCTATCATCCATCTTTGCAGAACACCAACACCGGCAAGCTCACGCGGGCGATGTTTCTTGCCGTCTTCAACCGGGCGCGGCAACTTGCGGACCTGCCCTGAATGGGGATTGCCGCCAACCAGGAGATTCGACCGCAGAGCGATGCGGAATGAAAGGAAGAGATGGACAGCTTATCGAGGCAAATCCTGAAAGAGATCGATCCGGAGCCGCCAGGGCCCGGAATTACGAAAAAGGAACCAACGCCTTGTCTGGATCATTGGTCGCCTGCAATCTTGCTGGAACGGGCGGCTTATTTGAGCAGGTTGGCCAAGCACTCAGACGGCTCGGCCAGCGAAACGCTGAAGGAGTATCCGCGGCACTTCACCATGCTCTCGTTCCGTAGCCGCGACGGCCAGGCCGAGCTGCATGAAAGCTTCGCCGACCTTTTTTATGTGCTGGAAGGCCGGGCCACGCTGGTGACGGGCGGCACGATTGCCGGCGCCGAGACCGTTGCTCCTGGAGAAGTGCGCGGCTTATCGGTCGAGGGCGGCGCGAGACAAGAGCTAAGGGCGGGGGATGTGGCGCATGTCCCGGCGGGCGTGCCCCACCAGATGCTGGTGGCCGGCGAGAAGACCGTGACCTGCTTCGTGGTGAAGATTCAGGAGAATCCGTAGGCTGGCTGGGCGTCGGGCGCAAGATTGGAAATTATCTGCAAGGATTTGAAAATAAATAGAGTGGGGTGGGGTATTAATTAAATGGTAACGGGCGTCTGTGGGAAATAGTGGCGGATTGAGTACCCCATCGAGCGATCTTCGCTCGATGGGGTGCTCGGCTGCTTCTCAACTCTTGCAGCATATTTCCATTGTGCGCCGGCGTGGCGTAATTTTGTGCAACCACCTGCGTCTCTGACCGGATGATTCTGTTCCTCCCACCCTAGCGGCAAAAACAAAGGCGCCGTGCCCCGACCCAGAGGGTACCCCGGCGCCCAGGTGGGGCACCCAAGCTAGTACATGATCGAACGGTCAGAGACCTAATGCTTGAGCACGGAGACGAGCAGGAGCACGACTAGCAAAACAATGATCACGACCAGCGCTATGAATATTGGCAGCAGCATTGGATTCTTGGCGGTTCCCGATTCAACGGGCTTTGGCGCTGGGGGTGGCGGAGGAGCTGGCATGGGTGGCGGTGGCGGGGCATACATCGCAGGCGGCGGTGGGGGTTGATAAGCGCCGGGTTGCGGCACTGACCCCATTCCCTGCATCGCTGGCATGGGAGGCGGAGCAGGCGGCTGATAACTGGGCATGGCGGGTGGCGGAGGCGCCGCGGGGGCCTGGGGCGCGGGCGGCAGGCCGGCTGCGCCGGAACCGCCGCGCATGGCCAGTTCACGCATTCTTGAGGCGTCGAGGATGCGCGTAAACTCGCTGGGGCCGGATGACTGGACGGGGGGCTGGCTGAAGCTGGCGGCGGGCGGGGCGGCCTGCACGGGTGGAGGGACCGGGGGGGGAGCCCACGAAGGAGCTTTTGGGGCAGGCGGGGCAGGCTCGCTGGAGAGAGAAGCGAAGGTCTGCGTCCAGGCACCCGGCCCCTGGGCGCCTGGCTGGCTGGCTGGCGCGGGCTCGATGCGCGGGGCGGGCTTCGCAGGCTCGTCGAGCATTTGGATCAGGCGCGTAATGCCGACACTGCCCCCCGGCGGATTGCTTTCAGCGGGCTTGGCCGGGGCGAGAGGGGGCGGAGCAAATGGATCCTGGCTCGATGCTGCGGGCGCTGCCGAAGCTGGGGTCGCGCCGTAATTTACGGCTCCCGGAAGAGGCTTGCGCTCCTCTTGAAAGGACGGCGCGGCGGCGGGAGGCTGCGGCTCCAGCGATAACATGCGGGTGAAAGAGCCGGCGGATGGGCGCGAGGAATCCGGCGTGGCGGCTGGCGGGATGGGGGCAGTGGCCTCGCTTGCGCCAAAGGTGCCGAATAACTGGGTGAAGGCTCCCAGCTTGCTTTCGGGTGTGGCGGGCGCGGCGGCTGACGGATAGAAGGGCGCATTGGCGGGGCGCTCGATGGGAGGAGCGCTCGACGCGGAGTCCGAGCCTAGCGTGGTCTGCAACAGTTGCGTGAATCCGCCGGGAGCGGGAGGAGGCGCGGCTGGCGGAGTTCCCGAAGCAGTTGCCTCAGGGGCTAAAGCCCTACTTTCATACTTCGGCGTTTGCAGCACGACTGAAGTCGTGCCCTGATACAAAACGCTTCCCGAATCGAGTTTTTGCGCAGGCTGCGAGGTCGCGCTCTGACTGAATGGCGAGTTAGAGGCTGGTATTGCCCCAGGCTGGGCAGCGGGAGCCTGGGCCTCATTTGGCGAGTTGAGGGTTCGCAGAAGGGACGTGAATCCCGACTCTTGCGCGGGAGGCGGAGGAGGTGGCACTGGTGGCG